>JMSV01000074.1_pt1 | contig 16487 bp, 16 predicted proteins | sample 179021 | NCBI WGS metagenome assembly JMSV01 (sample SAMN02769581, study PRJNA246767) | bioreactor metagenome | isolation source: Culture-2 Bioreactor Bmz derived from microbial biomass from the upper 2 cm... | place: Germany: Bremen | collected day 87 after inoculation | reverse complement strand
CCCTACTTAGATAATACTTTTGGTTTTACACTGATTAATACCGAAGGACTGTTTTTTGGTTATTACTTGCTGATATCTTTTGGATTGGTGATTACATGTACCAAAGGAGTATATTTTATTATTACTTGCTGTGTTGTTATAGTTTGGTGATTGTATCTATCAAAGGAGTTGGAATTAGCAGGTCTTTCGAGCTACTGTTCTAATAGAGGGGATAGGATTTGAGCGAACCATCACTTATAACCCTGCGCTATTTTTCCACATGACTCTACCGCCATTGACAAGCTCAAAACCAATAGACTCTACATCCACTCGATATATCCATTAGTAACTTAAACTCGTTTATTTAGTTTATATGGTCTAATATATACGTTTTTGGCTGAATTATTCATATTATTCTGTGTTTTATGATTTTTTAATATTAAATAGTCTCGACAATATCTTATCATGTCAAGTACTTAGTAAATCCTATATTCCTCAAATAGTAGTACGCTTCCCAAGCCTCATCGGAAATCATTTGTTCTATTTGAAAACCTAATTTAGCATAAGTTTCAATTCGGATAAAATCTCCAACCACAATATGTATTAATTCATCATTCGTTACACCAATGTTATATGTACCATCTAAATACTTGTTCATCGGTATTTCGGGTGATGCGATCAACACATTCACATCTTCCCATTGTTTAGCAATCGAAGCATAGAGCCTTCTGCCCATATAAGGTTTTTGAACACCAATTATATTTTTCACTTTGATACTATTCTCTTTCAAGACTTTTTTACTAAAACGAATGTTTTCGCCCGTATTAGTCGATTTACTTTCAGTATAAATGTCCTCTTTTGGAACACCCATATCAGTGGCAATTTTTGCAAAGATCTCGCTCTCAGGCAAATCCCATTTACCTAAAGTGCCTTTACCTACTCCACCAGTAAATAAAATTACTGGTGCATATCCTTCAAGATATAGCTGTGCCCCCCTCCTAGCAACATTGAGATCATGACTTCCAAAGACTACAATACAGTCCGCCTTATCAAGAACACTATCATAATTCAAATAATTCCAAATTATTTGTAATGCCTTATGTTTGTCCATATACCCTCCCTATGAATCAATTTTGTCAAAATAATATCTCCACACAATTAATTATTACAATTCTTTTTCGAGCCCATTCGACCTTTAGGTTCTTCAAATATTTCTTTAATTGCAGAGCAATACACCAAGTCTTCTTTTTCTACAAGTGTTGGGGTTGGTCTCCGATATTTATAGTGATAAGGGTCTACCCCAACGAAGTTAGTGTATAATTAGACCTCCTTACTTTCAACACTCTACTATCTATATTCTCAATTTACTCGTAAACGTTGTTTGCTTTCGCAATATAAATATCAGTTAATAAAGATCTTAAAACATTTCAGAAGCCATATGAAGAGAGGGAAAATCAAAATGACTTTCCCTCTCGATATTTTTATACTTTCATCCAAGCTTCTCTCTTAGCAGATTTTACTATTTTTTCACACAGCACAAGCTCTCTCTCTCCATCCTCAAATGTTGGAAACTCTACCGCACCATGAGCACCACTTTGGATATGACGGTAAAGTTTGATAAACATCTGTTTTGATGTATCAGCAAAACCTTCATTATGTCCACCAGGATAAGAAACGATATCTCTAGCACTTTGATCCAATAAAGACGGATCTTTCATTATTACTTGGTTTGCACCATCACGGTTGCCTACCCACAGTTCATTGCATCGCTCTGTATTTATAACTAACGATTTCTTACTACCATAAATCTCTAGCAACATTCGATTTTTTCGACCCGCTGCCACTTGGTTTACGGTCATACTTCCATGCGCCTTGCCTTCAAACTTGATTAAGACTGTCGCATAATCTTCAGTATTTATTTCCATATCAGCATAATCTTCTGGTTTAAGCATCTTTCCAGAATACGTCTCAACAGGCTTTAGCGGTTTTTTCCTCACTGGGTGGAATGTTGCAAAATCCGCACATACTTTTTGCGTTTTAAGACCTGTAATGTATTCTGCTGCGTCAAACCAATGCGACCCAATATCTGCAACAGCTCTGCTTTCACCACTAAATTCCGGTTCAAGCCTCCAGTTATAATCGGTTTCATAAAAAAGCCAATCTTGTTGATAAGAACCATTGACAGTAAATATTTCACCAAGCTCACCACTTTCCACCATCGCCTTTGCTTGGTGCATAAGTGGATAAAAACGCAAATTGAAATGTATTGCATTTACAAGACCTTTTTCTTTTGCAATATCAACCAAAATTTTTGCTTCTTCGCTGTTCATAGCTAGTGGCTTTTCACACACCACATGCTTTCCTGCTTCCAGCGCCTCTTTGGACATCTTATAATGCAAATGATTTGGCGTACAGATGTGTACAACATCAATATTATCATCAGCTAATAAATCCTTATAGTCACCATATGCAGTTGGTATATCCAACTCCGATGCTTTGGCAGCTGCTACTTCGTCATTCACATCAGCAAGCGCAACAACTTCAGCAAGTCCCGTCCTCTTTAATGCCTCTACATGCACAGGACCAATAAATCCTGTACCTATCACTCCAACATTCAGTTTTTTCATATTCCCTCCTAAATTTCATTGTTAAAAGCAAGTCCAATGTTTCCAATGCCGACAAGCGCCGCCTCTTCAACACTAAAAAGTCTAATATCCATATCATACATATGCTTACTTATTTGCTCTAACACCAATTCCCTAAATCCCTTTAACCCATAAAATGTGGATCCTTCAACAATAACGCAAATTGGTGCATCGCTCGGTACATATATCTTCCTAGATATAGCAATAATCTTTATACTAATCAGCGCAGCTGCTCGTTTGATTAAGCAGCTTGCAAAGAAATATAAGAGATTTTTATCGTTCTCATTAGCGCACATATCAGCATACCTACCATTGCTTTTGCTCTCATAAAATCGACTAAGCTCTTTAGTTCCAAGCATTTCACTATTGCCTAAGTTTTTAGCAAACTCTTTCGAAAACAAATCTTCTTCACTAGCATTTCGCGTCAAAAAGTAAAAGAGTTTCCCAAGATATTCTCCTGAAACCATCTTCTCAAGTATCGCTGTATCTGGTATATTTGTTGTTGCATCAAATGCCCTATCAATTTCACTAACAATTTCAGGAACATACGTGCCAGACTCAACATTAATAAACATCGTGTCTGTCTTCGCATCATCTATTTTTATGATATTTTTACTCTGTTCAATATAACAAGAATTTGCCCCTGTACCCATCACTACACCAAAATAATTTTGGAATTCATCACCTCGTTGAAGCATTGATCCTGCAACACCAACAGTATCATTTATAAGAATAACAGACACATCATATCCAGTTCGCTTTTTTATTGAAAACTTCAAACTTTCCGCCAACGGCTTGTCACTTATCTCTGTGATCAAAACCTCTTTTGACATCAATTTCACATATCCATCCATATCATTCGTATGCTTAACTTCATGGGCAAACGAAAAACAAATTGTATTAGTATGCTTTAAATATGGGATAATTTTATCCACTAAATTATCAATGAATGAATCAAATGTAGCAGACTCAATCTTGCCCATAGTCGATTCTTTTACCATATCTATGATTTTTATTTCTAATTCATTTAGCTCTAAAAGTGCTACTCGTAAGTTTGTACCGCCAACATCCACCGCAATCGTCTTACCACCCTGCTTTGGTTTTAACTTACCAGAAACATAGGTTGGTATCATAGGCAAACCTAAATCTGAGTTAAGCCCCAGTTCCATCTGCTCAATAAATCGCTGGATTTCAACTTCAAAGTCAATATCTTCGTAATATAATTTGTTTCTATCTAAAAACTGCTGGGCCTGTTTAATCTTTTTCAACTCATCTCTCCAATATCAACGTATTAATATTACCATTTCCAATCAGGTAACCCTTTACTTCCAAAGGTCAATTGGTTTGTCCACTTTCGGCTCAAAAGGTAACATCACTTTTGCACCAGTCCTTGCAGATTCATATGCTGCATATATCATCTCCAATACTGCACGACCATCTTCACCTGTAACGATTGGCTGTTTATCTTCTCTTACACACTCAATGAAATGTGCAAGTTCTTGCGGATACCCTTGGTTGAACGCTTCTTCAAATACCGTAAATGTCCACCCTTTTGACGAACCCGCTTTTTCCACTGCATAATCATAGCCATCCAAACTATATGTAAGCGCACTATTACCGCGGAATAAATCCGCATATGACACGCCTTTATCTCCATAAACTTCAATTCTATCATCCATCCCACCGTGCTTTGCCCAGCTATCCTCAGCAACACCTAATACTCCACTTTCAAACTCCACCATAGTGACAGTATTATCATCGCATTCAGTATCATGCATAACCGTCGCCATTGAAGCATAGACGCTTTTAACTTTTGGGTTGCCGCCTAAAATCCAACGAAACCAAGCAAGTGCATGACATCCCATATCCATCATGACACCACCGCCAGCTAAGTCTTTTTCATAAAACCAGCGACTATGAGGTCCTGAGTGTTTTTCCGCTTGCTTAACCATATATAACTTACCAAATGCATCGTTTTCCACCAACATACGTATCCTCTCATATTTTGGTGCAAAACAAAGCTCCTCGGCATACATTAATAGTTTGTTTGCTTTTTTACACTCCGTAATCATTTCATCTGCATGCTCCAACGTTAATGCAATCGGCTTTTCAACGATCACATGTTTACCAGCTTTTGCTGACTTGATGCATGCCTCATAATGCGCATGGTTTGGAATACAAATATCAATTACATCACACGTAGATTCAGCAAGTAACTGGTCCAAATTCGAATAATAGCTTCTAATCCTGTGTTTCTTTGCAAATGCCTTTGCTTTTTTTAGATTTCGCCCATATACGGCAACCACCTCAGCATCTTTAACAAATCGCTCATAAGAATCCATGTGTATGTTCGCAATAAATCCACAACCTAAAATTGCTACTTTTGTTTTTTCCATTACACTTCCTCCTTGATATTAATCAAACTAGCCGCCTCATTATCCAATATAAACATCACGTTGCTCTTATTCTTCATCAGTGTGGCTGGTACTAAATTCGTTCCCCCCGTTTCCATGATAGTTTTTACAATTTCTTTTTTTCGCTCACCCGTAATTAGTACATGCACTTTTTTACTGTCCAAAATATTCTGTATACCTAAAGTTATTCCAGCATTCAAAACAGTTTTTCTTTCAAAATATTTATCTGCTACACTCTTTGTCACATCATCCAGTTCTACTACCGCGGCCGTACCTTTTTCATCCACACCAGGTTCATTAAGTCCCAAATGCCCGTTCATACCTACACCAAGCAGCATGTAATCTATACCTCCAGATGCTTTTATAAATGCCTCAACTGATTCACATTCGGCATCTAAATCTTTTGCTTTTCCATCAAATAGACGGATATTTTCTGGCTTTAACTCAATATGGTCAAATAAGTTTAGTCTTAAAAAGTTCTCACAACTGCCATCATCACGCCCAGAAAGTCCAAGCCATTCGTCCAAGCCTACAATTTTCACATGAGAAAAGTCAATATTTCCTTTCTTCTCGCTTCTAATTAATCGCTTAAACAAAACCAGTGACGTATGTCCTGCTGCTAAACACAAAAGTGCATCCTTTTTTTTCTTTACTGCATTTATTATCGTTTGCTCACAGAACTTTGCTGCAAGTGTTTCGTTTTCGAAGACTTTCATAATATCCACTTTCAAATATTCAATCTATCTTAATTCCCCGTTAAACCTCTTCACTGCTGTAGAAAGAGCAACAATATTTTCAACTGGTACATCGGCTGTAATATTATGTATCGTATTAAATACAAAGCCACCACCATTAGCAAATATTTCGCAAGATTCAATCGCTTCTTTTTCCACTTCTTTTGGCGATCCAAACGGCAGTGTCTTTTGTGTATTAACACCACCACCCCAAAAGACAATATCTTTTCCAAACGTATTCTTTAAATGCTTTCTGTCCATATTATCCGCACTCCATTGCACAGGATTTAAAATATCAAAGCCCGCTTCAATCATAGATCCAATCAATGGCTCAATCGATCCACAAGAATGCTTAAATGTCTTCCAAGAAGTATTTTTATGAATCCAGTTATTTATTTTCTTATAATGTGGCATATAAAGATTTTCAAAAGTTATAGGTGAACAAAAAGGAGCACTCTGCGTCCCAAAATCATTACCACAAACATAGGCAATTTGTGCTTTATCACCAACAACATCCCAAACTTTTTGCAGGTTTTCTAGTGCAATCTTCACTTGGTAATCAAAGATCTCGTGAAGAAAATCCTGACGTGTTAGTGTTGACATATACCACTCTGTTATGTCACGAATACCTTTAGGGTGTTTCAAAAACGTAGCAGGAACCAAAGCTATATCACCAATACCTGTACCCCCAAAGTTACCAACCACAGCTTTCGATACATCTATATTTTCTGCTTCACGCTTAAGAAATTCAAGCGTGCGATCATCGATCTCTGAAAATTCCTCTATATTATCTTCAAGCCTTATAATATCTTCATCAAACCCAGAATCTCTAACCTTTGCATCAAAGAAATATCCATCCTTGGTGATTGCAGCAGAAGGCGGAAAGTTTTTATCTCCACCTGCAAAAACTTCAATCGCCCCATCATTTTCTTGGTAAGTAAAATCTTCCGAGATAAGAACATCTTGACCCCATGGTGTTTTCCATAGTTTTTTCTTATCATCAAAGTTTCCAAAAAGCGTATTCGGATTCCACAGCCTATCCGTATCAATACCCATTGCTTCTTTCAAATCATCTTCAACTAATCCCAGCATTTGTAGTGGTTCTACAACTGTTACTGGCTTTTCTTCAAGCCCATAATAAGATCTTAGCTCGTTTAGTGGTTTTACATGAATCCCACTTGTTGGTGCTGCGCCAATGTCAAATGGCACTTTACCATTTTTATAATTTAACGCATCCATAACTCTGTTCTTAGAATCCATTTTCCTTACTCCATTTCGCTGCTTTTAAGTTTAGTAACCACCGCTCTTTAAAACATCATCAATAAATTTTTTGGCTCTTGGAATATCACCAGCATCTAAATGCTCAATAATTAATGGCATGTTTGAATGATCTTTTGCCAAACGCTCTACATATAGTTCATAATCCAAAACACCAAGTCCAGCAGCTGGCAGTTCTACAGCTCCACTTCCTCTAAACGTTTTATCCTCTTTTGCTTCAATATCAGCATGTTTTTCCTCTAAAGATTCTGCACGCTTACAGTCCTTAGCATGTGCTATTTTCATCAAAGGTGAAAGCTCATCGAATATTAAATTAAGCTCATCTTTCACGTTTTCAATATTACTATCATTAAAATAATTAGTAGGATCACAAATCAATCCCATGTTTTTTGCTTTTACGTCATTAAAAAGACGTTTAACTTGATCAACACTACCGATTACATTATTAACATAGTTTTCTACTATAAATGTAGATCCCCAATCGGATGCATAATCAGTCAAATCTTCGATAATCTCACATGTTTCCTGATACACCTTGTCACATGCATTATCATCATGCCAAACCCAATCACTTTCCACGTTATATGTGCCAGTCTCACTCGCAACAAATTCAGTACCTAAGTCTCTAGCATATCGGAACATCGTTTTAATATAGTCTATATTCGCTTGCCTCTTTGAAGGGTCTGGATGTATGAAATTCGTATAGCCAGAAAGTGCAATAATAGGCAAATCAGCATCTCTGAATGCATCCCTTACGCGCTTACATTTATCCGCTGTCACCTCTTCTTTTGTTGCATCAAAATCAGAAAAAGATAGGTCTAGCTGTACACATGAAAATCCACCATCCTTGATGCGCTTCACTGTGCCTTCAATTGTGTCGTTATAATATCCAGTAAAAATCCCTACTTGTATCATCACTAATCCTCCTATTTATTTACTTAAAATATCCTTAAGATATACTGTCTTTTCTTGCTTTATTGATTCATAACATGCTTCGACGCATGCAATTGTCTTAATATTATCGCTGGCAGAAATTTCTGGCTCTTCACCAGCTTCAATCGCTCGCATAAGCTGAGCCATTGTGCCTACAAAAGCATCTGGAAACCATACAGTATCCCACTTTGGTTCAATCCACTGATTAGGGAATTGCTTAGTCGTCATCTTAAACGTACTTGGGCTTCGCATAGGATAAAGTGGCCAACCAATTGTGCCTGTTGCCATACCTTCCGTGCCTTCAACACGCCATTTTATATAAATATCTTTCTCACAAGGATCATTCGGCCATGCCCATACATCATCCAGGCTAGAGGCCATAAACCCATCGTCATACTTAAACGTATACTGCGAAATGCCATCTATATGATCAAACTCACTTCGCGGGTCGGTCCTGCATATCGCTGTGATCTTTTCAGGATCACCAAACAAATATCTAAATATATCAACATGATGAATACCCATACCAAAAATTTCGAGTTTATCATATTCTTTCAAAAACACCTGCCAGTGTGGAATCGCTCTCATTTCAATTGTTGCTAAGACATTTTCACCCAAATATCCACTATCCAACGCCATTTTTAATGCACGCATAGATTGGTCATACCTCATGTTCGAATTCACTGCAACTTTTTTCCCAGCTTTATCACATAACCGTACAATTTCTCTTGTATCCTTTAGGCTCATTGCAATCGGCTTTTGACAGAGTATGCCTTTAATATGTGGTTGCTCACATGCCATTCTAACTATCTCCAACTGCAAATGTGGTGGATATGCAACGTCCAAAATCTCGATGTTTTCATCCTTAATCATCTCTTGCCATGTATCATAAACATTTTCTATTCCACGAACATCAGCAACTGCCTTGGCATTTTCTTTAGTACGAGACGAAATTGCATAAGGAGAAAACCCTGCATTATTATATGCAATCAAATGGCAATCTCTCATAATGAACCCAGACCCAATGCATCCAATTTTCCAATCTTTTCTGATTGGCATATCAGGCAAAGTAGATCCTTCCAATTTCTTAATCAAACTCTGAACGCTTCCCATTCACACTCCTCCTTAAATAACTGTTTTGATAAACATTTATAGATTCTATTTATTAATTTCCTCTAATATCTCAATTACATCAATAAGCTCTTTATCCTTGAACATGTCAGAATCAGTATCATTCTCAATACAAATCAAAAAATGTTTTAGCTCATTAAAATATGCTCCTGTTGCAGGCACATTAATGCCTGTATCAACTTTTACTTCTTCTATTAAATTCAACTTCTTCGGTTCAAATTCGAACGAGTAAGCCATCATATCTTTCCCGTCATATTCCACAACAGCCGTTTCAAAATATATTCGAAAACTCATTTTAAATGGTATATCTGCATTAAACCATGCCGCCTCAGCAGATATAGTTTTATCATCGTAATCGTATCTAAAGCGATAATGCTCCTTATAGTCTTTACCTTTATTACCTATAGAAGTGAACGAATAGTTCTTTGGTTTTCCGAATAATGAAACTATATAATCTAAATCATGAATATGTAAATCAAATGGAATAAGTCCACTTCTTTGCTTATCAAAAAGCCAATTGTTTTTAGCCCATTTTGGACAAGCCGAAAGTCTTAGAAATTGTGCATCTAACACCTCACCATATCGTTTATCTTTTATGATATCACGAAGAATCACATATTCATCCCAAAAACGAATCACGTGAGCAACAAAAAGCTTAACACCCTTTTCTTTTGCTATATTCATAAGCAAAGATGCATCGTTTTTATTAAGTGCTAATGGTTTTTCGCTAATAACATTTACATTATGCTCAAGTACTGCCTTAATATGATTAACATGCATAAATGACGGCGTACAGATACAAACAACATCGACCTTAACGTTATTAAGCATCGCATCAATATCATCGAAAAGAGGCACGCTTAAATCATCTGCCTTTTCCTTTGCCGCATCCGAAACATCACAAAGTGCAACAACATGTGCAAATTCAATCAACTTAATGTTATTGATATGAACACCACCCATACCACCAATTCCAACGACTGCAACGCGTACCATATATATACCTCACAAATTCATTTATTTATATACTATCAGTGGTGATAATACCCCTGGTCTTTTTCTCTTTTTTACTTTGTTTTCTAAACTCTGACGGAGATGTACCAAAGAACTTTTCGAATGTCTTTGTATAATGGCTTGAATCGATAAATCCCCAGTCAATAGCAATTTTCTTTATCGGATCAGATGTATCCAAAAGGCTCACTGCCGATTGTTTAATACGATGTCCCAATGCAAATTTTGCAAATGTAACACCTGTTACTTTTTTAAACAATCTAGAAAAATGACTTGTACTCATCATACACTTACTTGCAGCCTCATTAACGGTCACCATTCCATTGGTGTTAAAAACAAGGTTCACTACATTCTTAATCTCATCATGCTCTACGATATCTTCCGTTTGTTGATGGATTTTGCTGTATTCCTCAATATTGCTTTCTACGACATATAACAAAATTCTAGCTACAATATTAGCTTTCCATGATGTTGAAACCCTAGAATCAGCGGCTAACACTTCTTTTATCTCATCACATGCCTGTAAAATCATCGGTTTGTACTTGTCATTTATAAATGGTGTTGAATCACTATCCTGTGAGAATATTTTAATCCAGTTAAAACCCATTGGGAGTATTTTACTCAAACTCTCTGGGGACAAGATAAAACACATCATCTCACTGGGTATCTCTTCAAGCTCAAATCCATGAGGTTCCCAAATACCTGTTACCCACACATCCCCTGGAAGCAAAGTTTTACCTTTACCTTGAAATGTACGCGTTACTTCACCTTTTACAACCACTCCCACCTCATAATCATAATGAATATCATAAAAATTGCTGTCTTTATCAACATAATAATCATCAATAACCAAAATCGGATCAGTTGGAGATACATTAAAATCTTTTCTGAAAAACTTGTGTGAATCAAATTTTTTATCACTCATAGGACACCTTTTCCAATATCATTTTTTTACAACCTTTTTTTATATGCAAAATGATATATTTTGAGTATAAATTCAGTATAGCTCAATTAAATCATTATTCATATGGTTCTCAAATCAAAAAGTTGAAATGTACAATTACTCAGTATAATTATTGTACTTATATTATCATAGCATTAATAAATCACGCAGTAAAACGCTTATTTAATGCCTATCTACATAAGATGATCAATCCTTGTATATCCATGTCTATTTTTTGTACATTTACTATAAAACCTAATAATACATTGAAATCTATTGGTATTTATAATAAAATTAATTGCAGTTAAATAATTATATAGCAAATAACTAACAGGAGATTGATAATATGAAATTAGGTTTAGTAAGTGCAATTTTACCATCTTATTCGTTAAAGCAAGTCGTCGATACTGTATCAGATATTGGATACGAGGCCTTAGAAGTTTGTTGCTGGCCAAAAGGAAATGCCGAGCGCAGATATGCAGGAATTACACATATCGATATCGACACTGTTACTGATAAAGATTTGGTAGACATAAATACAATGATGGCAAAAAAAGGCGTAGAAATATCATCTTTGGGCTATTATCCAAATCCTTTGGATCCAGATAAAGAAAAATCCGAATTCTATATCAATCACATTTTAAAGATGATCGATATATCAAAAAAATTAGGTGTCGATCGCATCACAACTTTTGTTGGTAAAAATAAAAACTTGTCAGTTGAAGACAATTTAGACTTATTCAAAAAACTATGGGAACCCATTATTAGCAAAGCTGAGCAAAGTAATGTTGAAATTGGAATTGAAAACTGCCAGATGTATTTTACAAAAGATGAATGGCCAGGCGGGAACAACCTAGCTTCAACACCTGCAATTTGGAGAGAGATGTTCTCAATATTCCCACAAGAGTGTTTTGGCTTAAACTATGACCCATCTCATCCATATTGGATGCAAATGGATTATATAAAGCCAATCTATGAGTTTGCAGATAGAATAAAGCATATCCACATTAAAGACGCACTCGTTTATCAAGATAAATTAGATGAAGTAAGTATTTATGGCTATCCTCTCGATTTCCATTCACCAAAACTTCCTGGTCTTGGAGGTATTGATTGGGGTAAATTCATCTCTGCATTACATGATATTAGATATACAGGTCCTGCATGTATCGAGGTTGAAGATAAAGCATTTGAGTCATGCGAAGAAGATGTTTTAAAAGCAGTAAAACAAGCATACACGTTTATGAGAAACTTCATTTAATCAGTTTATATCTAACTTGAAAAATCCTGCTGCATGATAGCAATCAGGATTTTTTTTGTTCAAATGTTTAACTTTATCATTAAACTATATGCAGTTAATCATCTCTTTCAAATAATCAATCGCCATTTTAATATCATCGGCTGGCTTTTCACCACATTCACGTTCAATCGTCAAGAATCCATTATATCCAATATTTTTCAATGCCTTCAAGTATTCCACAAAATCAACATCACCTTGCCCAAGCGGTAGTTCTTTAAATCCATCGAGCGCATTAATAGCTTCGATATCACCTTCGGCAAAGCACCCATAAACATATTCAGGATCATTTTCATGCAATCTTACACCATCTTTAGCATGAGTATGTACAATAAATTCTTTTACATTCTCAACACCAGCCACAGGATCATCACCTGTCACCATTATGAGATTAGCTGGATCATAGTTTACACACATCGCCTTACTGCCAAAGCTACGCAGAAAATCTCCAAGCACCCCAGTCCTCTCTGGTCCAGTCTCAATCGCAAAATATCCACCAACACTGTTCCCATATTCCGAAAGTTCATAGCATGCATCTTGTAAAATCTTATACCTTTCATTCGATGCATCTTCAGGAACAACACCAATATGTGTGGTGACAATATTCGTCCCCATTTCCATCCCCATGTCCATAACACGCTTAAGAAGTTCAATGCGTACGGTATGTTGAGCTTGAATGCTAAGTCCATGACCACCAAGTTCTCCAAGCATTGCACTGAACACCATATCATGATCCAGCACAAAGTTTTTTAAATCCTTGCGCTTACTTTTTGTCATCGCAGCAGGGGATACATCGCCATAGGCAGCATACACTTGTATACCATCTGCACCAATTCCCTTAGCTTTCCTAATACCATCCATTAAATCAAGCTTAAAAGAATCTACTATTACACCAATCTTAAAATCTACCATTGTTCGCTCCTCTATCTACAAGATTTTTCTTACACTATTACTTATATTTTAACATATAACCAATCTACAATGAAATCAAATCGTTAAAGGCAACTTTCTTATCGTATATCACCTTCATCGCGTCATGATCTGCAACCACCGTCACATCTTGATGATATTGCAATATTGATGCTTGAAACATCGGATCTACATTTTCAAAAAATGACTTATATAGCGCCTCAGCTTTGTGTTCACCGTTCACAACAAGAACAATTCTCTTTGAAGACATGATCACACCAATTCCCATGGTGATTGCATGCGTCGGCACACTCTTAACACTCCCGAAAAATCTTGAATTTGCTTTTCTTGTTGATTCCTTCAAAGCAACAGCATGAGTATGTTTTTCAAAAAACGATGTCGGCTCATTGAACCCAATATGTCCGTTTTCTCCAATTCCAAGTAATTGTAGGTCAATACCGCCTAGCAACTGAATTCTTCGTTCATATTCTTTGCACTCAGCATCAATATCTTCTGCCATCCCTTTTGGAATATGAGTGTTCTCAATCTTGATATTTATTTGATTAAAGAAATTTTCATTCATAAACCACCGATAAGATTGTTCGTTTGTTTCCTCAACACCCATATATTCATCTAGTGATACCGTTTTTACTGCCGAAAAGTCGATTAATCCATTTTGATTCCAACTTATTAAGTTTTCATAAGTCCCTACTGGAGTCGATCCTGTTGCAAGTCCCAATAAACTGTTATCTTTTTTATTGATTTGTTGCAATATTATAAGGGCTGCCTTTTCACTCATCTTTTCATAATTTTCTGTTACTATAAATCTTGTCATATTTCAAACTCCTTATACTTAAATAGAGGTACAATTCAATCTTTATTACATTTCCATATCCGGTTGTTTTTTCTACAACCTCTCACAGATCACAATAATCCATGAGTAATTTGTTATAATAATGCTTACTTAGTTCTTAATTCTCGTTACTTTCTCACCTTTGCAATATGTACAAAGCACGTTGAAATCATCATCCAGTATCACCAAGTCTGCTAGATATCCTTCTTTGATAACGCCGACTTTGTCATTTATTTTAAGTAGCTTCGCTGCATTTAAAGACGTCATTTGTACAACATCCATCCAGTTTGCGTTTGCATGCACCATCATATTTTTTGCACATCCACTCATAGGCATAATGCTACCTGCAAGTGGTCCTGTTGCAAGTCGAAGTTCCACTCCTTTTTTCACCATCGCCTGACCGCCCAATTCGTAATCTCCATCTGGCATATTTTTTGCACTCAATGAATCTGTAATCAGTACGATTCTCTCACTACCTTTTATTTTAAGCACTGTCTTCAACACATCAAAATGCACATGTACCCCATCAGCAATCAGCTCCACATATAGGTCATCCGAATATAATCCAGCTGTAACCACGCCAGGTTTTCTATGGTGATGTGGGCTTGATGCATTATGCAAATGCGTCACCTTTGAAAGTCCATGCTCACAGTGCTCCATCACATCTTTAAACGTTGCATCAGAGTGTCCAACAGAAGCTACCACACCAATGCTTACTAAATATTCTGTAAATGATACATCGGCTTTTTCTACTGCATAAGTCATTTGTGCAACAATATCATTATGTCCCTTTGTAATATTCTCAAAGTTCTCAATCAAAGGTGGAACTATAAAATCACTATTTTGTGCACCTTTATATTTTTCATCAATAAACGGTCCTTCCAAATGAATACCTTCAAAAGTAGCACCTGTTGGTTTCCTGTTAAACTTCAAAGCCGCATCGATTACCCCGTTTAACTGATGCGTTCCCACTGTCAAGGTTGTTGGACAAAAAGAAGTCGTACCTTCATATGGAAGTTGCTCTGACAACCTTTCCAGAGCTTCTTTAGGTTGATCACATACATCTACGCCCATAATGCCATGAATATGTGTGTCTATGAATCCAGGCAGTATGTGTGCACCATCATAATCTATGCCGTCATCGCCCACATAATCAACCCCCACTTCAGCTATTGTATCTCCTTCAATTTTTAAATATCCATTTTCAATCATTTTATCTGCATTTACTATTGTCACATTCTTAATAATCATGATTTCAGTCTCCTTGTACTTTTCCATCAAAAAATATCTCTAAATTCATCTTTAACACACATTACTATTATACTATTTTTTAACTTTAATCAAATGAATATTGCGACTATCTTGTTGTGTATTTTAACTATATACAACAAGGTTTATTGTATATTTACGCTATATACCGTATAGTAAATACAATGATTAATTTATCAAAGGGAAATGCTATGAATAAGCAAAAAAAATTAGCAGTAAAAAACACCATTAGAAAATATGCATTTGAAGTTGGCTTCGATGATATCAGATTTGTCGAGTATGAAAGTGCGCATTACATCTTATTGTTTAAACCCTTTGACCCTGGAAAGTCAAACCACAACAAGCACAATGTAGCTGCTAGCATCTATTATGCCGTTTCTAATTTTACCGATGATGCGGTCACGAAACTTAAACAATACATCCAAAATGAACTTGAAATAAATGCAAAAGTTGCAAGTGATGATGTATACGTAAAATCAGTAGCTATAGCAAGTGGTGGTATAATGGGATTAAACTCTCTTTACTACCATCCTGATTATGGATCTATTGTATCTATGCAAGCACTTCGTGTGTTTACAGATTTGTCAGATAAAAAACCAGTAAGCACAAGTAAATGCTGTATGTGTTTGAAATGTATTTCTGCATGCCCAACAGGTGCGATCTCAAAAGAAGGTTTTGATAGAACTAAATGCGTACGTGAGTATATGGATTATGAAGTTCCAGAGGAACACAGAGACAAAGCATATCAACTGTTTTCATGTGAAAAATGTCAGCTATGTTGTCCTGAGAACAAAGCAAAGCAAATAGCTGAACCTAAATTATTCGATATTCAGTCAATACTAATGGAAAAACAAACAAATGCTATTACAAATTTTTGCGGTTCTTATGTGGGCACGAGAGATCGAATTATCCGAGAGGCCATCTTAATAGCAGCAAAGAACAATCTTGATACAGTTATTCCTCAGTTACAAATTTTGCAAAACGATGAAGATGCACGTATCTCTAAATATGCTAAATGGGCATTGGCACAAATCAAATAGTTAACGATATCAAAATATAAAATCTAAACAATAAAACCCTCGATAATTTCTATC
>JMSV01000073.1_pt1 | contig 16699 bp, 21 predicted proteins | sample 179021 | NCBI WGS metagenome assembly JMSV01 (sample SAMN02769581, study PRJNA246767) | bioreactor metagenome | isolation source: Culture-2 Bioreactor Bmz derived from microbial biomass from the upper 2 cm... | place: Germany: Bremen | collected day 87 after inoculation | reverse complement strand
TCAATCTTTCTATTGATATTGATGACCTCAACCCTGCGGTTGGTGGCACGCCCTTTTGCAGTGGTGTTAGGTACAATAGGCTTTTCTTCGCCCATACCTTCAACAACGATTAATGCGGGATCAACTTTGAAATGATTTTGCAGATACTTTTTCACAGCTTCAGCGCGCTGCAAGCTAAGTTTACGGTTATAGGCTCTTTTTCCGGCAGAATCAGTATGCCCGACCAGCTTTACATGCATTCCCGCTCCCACACCGGAAGTAAGGGCTATTCCAAGAGAATCAACAATAGGCACAGCTGTTTTGCTTATATTTGCGGAATTTGTGTCAAATTCAATTTTTAGAAAAGCCCGTCCTCCGTCATCGGTAAGCATTCTTAAAATTTCATCAGGACTGTTCGCAAAACCTTTGTCCTGAGCTATTAAAACAGCTGGACATAAAAATATCATCAGTAACGTGATAATAATTTTTTTCATTGAGACCTCCATAAAAATGAGAAGCTATACTTAATTTTGGTTCATCCTACTCAAGCGTACTTTTAACAAAATATGTGGACATGATGACCACCTGGTGAAAGTACAACCAATCAGCAAAAAGCGAGTCAACCATGTTCACAAGCTTCATTTACCACGCCTTCGGCCTGCTATGCAGGCCGTTGAATTCGATTGGCGGAAGCGTACTAGTCGAATGAACTCATTCGTTGAAGCGCAAATCGGGTACAGATTGGTCCAACAATTTCAAAAAAGACTGTGGCGGTAACGATAATCGTAACCAGAGAGTTGAACTCTGGAAAGCGATTCGAGGCTACTAAAGCCATCCCCAAGGCAACTCCTGCCTGAGGCATCAGCGCAAGTCCCATCCAGTTTTCTATCTGTCTTCCTGAACCTCCAATCCTGCCACCTATTTTTGCTCCGAGGAACCGACTAAAAATGCGTAATGCTATGTAGGTGAGGATAAATAAACTTGCATGAGAGATATGTTCCATCTGAATGGAGGCACCAGCAAAGATAAAAAAAAGCACAACAAGAGGCCACTCAATGCCCCCTATTGCACGAAATGGTCGGGCATGGTGTCTGGCGAAATTTGCAACGACTCCCCCCATGGTCATGGAGGCTAACAGGTATGAGACGTCCAACCAAAGAGCAAGGCCACCACATAGTAGGACCATGCCGATAGCCTCAACTAGAGTAGGTTCTCCGGGACGTATGCGGCCCGTAATAAAGCTCATAGGTAATCCAAGGGCAACGCCTACAAAGAAAGCTCCGCCTATGTCCCAAAGTGCGTCAAAGACAATTAGGGATGCACCGCTTTCGCCGTTTAAGGATTGAACTATTGCAAACAGAATACTGAATAAAATTAGCCCCCATGCATCGTCTATAGCAACAATGCCTAACAGTAATCGGGAAGACCTGTTCTTCTTTTTTAGTTCGTGGATCACATCCATCGTGGCTGCTGGATCTGTTGAGGAAGCAATCCCTCCGCATAGGAGTGACAGCGGCAAAGGCACGCCGATTAACCATAACCCCGCGCTTACCAGTAGTGTTGTTACGATGACCACGCTTATGGAAATAGCAAATACACTTCGTCCAAATTCTTTAAATCCTGCGACAGTCAGGGAACTCCCAAGTAAAAAACCGACCATGACTAAGATCATGTCGGTGACAGGAGGAAACCAAGTGGCAGATATATCAGGGAGGATATCAAAAGCCGAAGGGCCAATCAGAAAGCCAAATATGATAAGAGCTGACACCCTTGGTAAGGGTGTATGTCGCCCTATAAAATCGGTAGCAAGGCCACCAAGGAACAACAGGCCTAGTGTGATCAATGTTGCGGCTGGAGAGAGCATGGTGCCACCTTTAAATATTACTTCCCTTTTATATATTTTATCAAACTCTAAAGCTTCGATGTCAATCAATTCGCTCTTAATAATAACGGTTCATCCGACTCAAACGAACTTTGCTCTTTTCAGAAAAGTACTCTCAATCCGGATGAACCTTGATTATTAACCTGCCATACTGATACCTGCAACAGTTTCAGCATATTTATTAGCAACTCAAAATCAATAATCCGGTTTTGAACGGTTCTTCTTCACATTTGCGCGCTTCTTCTTTCCATCCATACGCTTACGTTTTGCAGAATATGGAACCTTGGTTTTTCGGCGATGTTTAACAGGCTTTAAAGCCCCTATCAGCAATTCCCTGAACCTTTCCACAACGGTTTCTTTATTGCGAAACTGGCTGCGATGCTCTTCGCATGAAATCTGTAACTCACCCTTAGTATTTATTCTATTGGCAAGACGCGTACTGATAGTACTGCGCTGAAATTCGGAAAGAGTTGTGGATTCTTGCAGATTGAACACAAGTGTGACTCTGGAAGAGGTCTTATTTACGTGCTGTCCACCGGGACCGGAACTGCGGCTGGTAATAAAACTTATTTCACTTTCAGGTATGGACAATGTGGATGTGATACTTATCATACGTTACTCGGCTGGATTGTTCTGTCTTTTGTATGCGTATGTGGCGTACGCTGTCTTAAGTTCGGTGCTTTGGGTCTGCATCGTTCTTATCTTTTTTTCAAGGAGAAATTTATAATGAAAATTGCACTTCCCTCTAGAGATGGGCAGATTGACGGACACTTCGGACATTGTGAAGCGTTCACAATCTACACACTGGATGAGTCTAAAAATATTATTGAAGAAGAAAAGCTGACTCCCCCTCCAGGTTGCGGATGTAAATCTTCTATTGTCCCCACCCTCGCAGAGAAAGGCGTATCCGTCATGCTCGCCGGCAACATGGGACAAGGTGCTGTGAACCTCTTGCAGAACAGCGGCATTCAGGTTATCCGCGGATGCACAGGTGAACTGAAAGCAACTGTTGAGCAGTGGGTAGCCGGAAATGTATCCGATTCCGCAACTGTTTGCGATGACCACGAGTCCTGCGGCAACCACTAGGCCGTCGCTATATAGCGTTTAAGGGCACGAAAAAATTATTTGGAGTCTAGAAACATGAATGAATGTCCATGCGGCAGCGGCAATGCCTACGAAAATTGCTGCGAGCCTTACATCACAGGAAAAGAGCCTGCACCTACTGCTGAAGCACTCATGCGTTCCCGCTACACTGCGTTTGCAGTAAAAAGAGTGGATTACCTCGGTGACACTCTCGCCCCGGAAAGCAAACATGATTATGATGAAGCACAGGTCCAGACTTGGGCGGAAACTTCCACATGGCTCGGCCTGACCATTGTTTCAACCTCCAAGGGTCAGCCCGAAGACGAGACAGGTGATGTAGAATTCATCGCCAAATTCAAACAGCAGGGAGCAATCCACACCCACCATGAAGCCAGCCGCTTTGAAAGAAGAGATGGCAACTGGCTCTATGTGGACGGTGACATTGTGCCCCCAGCACCTATCAAAAAAGATAAAAAAGTAGGACGTAACGAACCCTGCCCCTGCGGCAGCGGCAAGAAATACAAAAAGTGTTGCGGCTAACCGCTCCACTCTTTTTAGTCTGAATAAGAAAATCCCCTGCTCCGTTTTGGCGAAGCAGGGGATTTTTAATTATATTCATCAGTCCCGCAGCCGATCAAAGGTGGGCAGGAAACATAGTATATTTTTTTAAGAAGTCAGACCGTGTACGGAATCACGTACCCAGAACATCATATTGAAGTGTTCCGCAATACCTTCCTTGATTCTGTTGAGAGAAGCCTTTTCCATATCATGGATACGGATAAATACATGTCTCATGTTTTCCTGCTCCGGCTCATATGAGGTCAGAATGGACATCACACGCGCGTCGTTGTCTTTCAGGTAGTCCAGCACCCCGTTAAGAGAGCCTGGCTCGTTAGAAAGGGCAAGACCGATCTGCACTCCACCGTGCATCACACCGGTGATATTAATCAGCACTTTGAAAACATCAGTGTTAGTGATTATACCGACACATTTGTTCTCTGCATCAACAACCGGAATACCCCCGATTTTTTTCTCTTCCATGACCACGGCTGCTTTTTCAACAGTATCTTCAACCGAAACAGTGACAACCTTGCGTGACATGATATCTTTTACCTTAATCTCGGAGAGCAGGTAATAAAGTTCATGCATATCAAGAGTGGTAGCCTTGGAAGGAGAAGCTTCTTTAATATCACGATCTGAAACAATACCGACCAGCACACCTTCATCATCAACAATAGGGAGCCTGCTGATTTCATTGTCCTTCATAAGCTTGGCAGCTTTCATCATGGAACGGTCATGAGAGAGGGTGATGACCTCTGTGGTCATCCAGTTCTTGACGAGCATATGGAACCTCCTGAAATTAGGCTGCCTTGAAGGCTGTGCCTTTGGTGTTTCTATAAAAAGACCTGCTTAAGCAATGCAGTTCATTTTCCAGTTGATATTCAACATCTCCATTTTCCTACATATATAATTATATAAACTAGGCTCTATGGTCAATCTCAACAAGAATAAAAAACACTCTGCTCAGACTTTAGAATAAGAATATTATTCTAACATGTCTCCCATAAAATCCACATTAAAGCATACAACTTATAATTTGCGTATAAAAAGACCTGCCCTAAGATCAGGGTGATCGGTACGCAAAACAGCCTGTGTGCCTGAATGGACGGTATCTTTGGGCTCAGTATTCAGCGCTTCAAACTTATAAGAACCGGTCTTTAATTCAGGACGTTTCAAGCCTGGTAAAATGATGGACGTGTCACATTCCTCTTCCCAGCGTGATTTAACTGAAACCAGCCAGCTGTCATCGCCCTTTCTCTCAAGGATACGGGCCACAACTGGTTTACGCTCTTCTGCTGTAGGCGGCTGGGCGATTACATGAGGACCCGATTTTTTGAAAAATGCAGTGGTCAAAGGCCTTGTGGCAGTATTAATAAGTTCTTCCATAGCTGTTTCCGGTAGCGGCGCTCCAAGCTTGGCTGAATCAATTACTGTACGATACACATCAACAACCTGCGCCAGATAAGACGAACTCTTGGTGCGCCCTTCGATTTTGAGAGATGCAATGCCGAGCTTAGTCAGCATGCGCACATAATGCACCAGACACAGATCTTCGGCAGCAAAAAATTCGGTATGCCCGTCATGCTCCAAAGCTTCCCACACATCCTGGCCGGGACGGGTCTTTTCTTCCACACGCAATCCAGTCGCTTTATATTCGAAACGACAGGGATGAGTACAGCGTCCCATATTTGCAGAACGATCATTAAGCCAGGCACTCAGGAAACAGCGTCCGGAAATAGCCATGCACATCGCCCCGTGAACAAACATCTCAAGTTCCATATCCGGGCACTTCTCTGCAATATCGACAACATCTGCAGCAGAAAGTTCGCGGGCAAGATTAACCCTTGTCGCACCAAATTTTTTCCAGAAATTTGCAGCCTCACTGTTTCCGGTATTTGCCTGAGTACTGATATGCACAGGAACATCGGGCAGAAACTCGGAAGCAAGCATAAGCACACCGGGATCGGCAATAATAAGACCGTCAGGTGGGCATGCAGCCAGCTTTTCAAGATCAACCCTCACCGCATCAAGATTCTTCTCTTTGGGATAAGCGTTTATACAAAAATAGGCCTGCACATTATTTTTCTTCGTCAGCTCAAAAGCATGCGGCAACTCTTCCCACTTGAATCCAGCTCCGGCAGAACGAAGGTTAAGCCCCCCTGCCCCGAGGTAAACAGCGTCAGCACCGTAGGTAACAGCTGTTTCAAGTTTCTCCATATTGCCTGCTGGACATAGCAACTCAGGCATTTCGCGAAGAATTGGCCTTTTGTATTCGGGATTATCGGATTTTTTTTCTGTAATTGTTTTATTCATAACTCAGTTCGGATTAAATTAAATTTTGAGTCCCTTGGACTGCCTGAAGGATTTGAGGTCGTCAAGCACGCTGTGATGTACAAACAACTTCCCTGTCCCTTTACCAAGCTTGATGTCAGGCTTCACATATCCATGAAAGTCAGACCCACCACTAGGTAACAAACCATATTTGCGGGCAAGTTTTTGCAGAAGCCTATCATTTCATTAGTATGTGAACTGTAATATACCTCAATCCCCTCAAGCCCAAGCCCTTTCAACCGCCCCACTTCATAATCCAGCACATTCTCATCAGTACTTAGCAAATAGGGATGAGCTAAAATAGAGGTTGCATTTGTAGACCTGAGAAGTTCAAAAGCCTCTTTCTGAGAAATATTATCTTTGGGGATATATGCCTGTCCATATTTTCCAAGATAATCAGTGAAGGCTTCTTCGAAATTTTTAACTATTCCCTTGGCAACCATGATGCGGGCCATGTGCGGCCTGCCGATTGTACCGGTAGCCTGCTCCTGCACTTCCTCCATTGTTATATTCAGGCCAAGCTTCTGAAGTTTTTTTACCATGCCTTCATTACGCTCTTTGCGCCGACTCCTTACATGAGCAAAAGCTCTTTTCAAAACCTCTGAATAAGGGTCTACCCACAGCCCCACAATGTGTAGGACACCAGTTTCAGTATGTACGCTCAGTTCACAGCCGGGGATGACTTCCACCCCGCATTTCACCCCTGTTTCCATGGCTTCAGGAAGCCCGTCCATGGTATCATGATCTGTCAGGGCGATAGCTGTAAGGCCGGCCTCTTTTGCAGCCTTAACCAGTTCAGCAGGTGTGAATGTTCCGTCAGAAGCAGTGGAATGTGTATGAAGGTCAATTGCAGGCATGAAATTCTCCGAAAATATGGTACGTCCTTACAAGTATAATCATCATTACCGGAATAGGAAATGCGGGCTTGAGGAATTTGTTTTCTATAGTTATAGGGTAGTGATCAGACAATGTGCAAGGAGTACCTTTATGGCTCTCAATAAAGAATTGGTGGATATTCTGGTATGCCCTAAATGTAAGGGCGAACTAGACCTGCTGGACGGTGAGACCGGACTTAAATGCAATGCATGTCAGGTTGTATATCCGGTTAAAGATGAAATTCCCATTATGCTCGTGGATGAAGCAATCCCGGCAGACAAATGGGAAAAGAACTAAATTTTAATTAATTATTAAACAATGCAGGTGCAACCGATACAGGTTCACCGCGACACACAAGGAGTTTCCATGTCCCAAGCCAAAGACGGCGACAAAATCCGCGTTCACTACGCCGGTTCACTCGAAGACGGCACTGAATTTGACTCCTCCTACAAAAGAGGAGAGCCTCTTGAGATTGTTCTCGGTCAGGGAATGCTGATCAAGGGTTTTGAAGATGCTGTCATCGGTCTCGCTGCAGGAGAAAAAGTCAAGGCTACTATCAGCCCTGAAGAAGGTTACGGACCATACCACGACGAACACACCTTTGAAGTGGACCGCAACCAGATTCCGCCCGAGATCAATCCCGAAGTGGGCATGATGCTTCAGGTTAACACAGATCAGGGTGTTACCAATGTTACTATTAAATCTGTCAGCGATGAAAAAGTTGTCCTTGATGGCAACCATCCCCTCGCCGGTCAGACCATGATTTTTGAAATTGAACTGGTTGAAATTATCTAGTTCATAAGGTCAGATAAAGCCTGAAAAAGGTTGCTGACAATTCAAAAAATCCAAAATCCCCCTCAAGTTACAACTTGAGGGGGATTTTTTATTTAAATCAAGTACTTAAAACTTAAATAACAGATTTAAATGTAAAATATTGATTTTATCTTGTTGACAACTGTACTTGAGTGTATATTTGTAAATCAAGAAAATAATACAGGAGGTTTAATATGGTCATTGACTTTGGTTCTTTTTATAATTTTCCGTATGAGTTCGATAAAGTATTTCACGATGTCTTTAATCCTCATCACAATAGAAGGAGAAAAGCAGCATACCCTCCTCTCAACATTGGTGAAGATGAAAAAAACATATACATTCGCGCAGAAGTACCAGGAATACCTATTGAAGACATGGAAATCACTATTACAGCAAAAGACCTTGTACTAAGGGGAGAACGTAAATTACCCGAAGGCAGGTATTTTAGACAGGAAAGACCGTCTGGTGTATTCCAAAGAATAGTTTCAATAAACACCTCTATTGATTCAGACAATGTTACTGCTTCAATTAAAGACGGCATCCTGAATATTGTACTTCCTAAATCAGAGTCTTCCGTACCTAAAAAAGTTGACATTGCAATTGAATAAGAGAGGTTAACATGGCTATTGAAAATAGTAATGAAAGAAATCTTGAAAAGTTCAGCCCAGCTACCGATATAGTTGAAAGTGAACAAGGCTTTTACATGTATATGGACCTTCCCGGGGTAAGCAGAGAAAACCTTGATATTGACCTTGATGAAAACAAACTTGTTGTCAGTGGAAAAACAGCTTCCCCTCTTTCCGAGGGAGAAAAATTCATTGATCAAGAATTCTGTGAAGGCGAATACAAAAGAAGGTTCACCATAGCTGACGTTGTGGACACGAAAAAGATTAAAGCCAACTTAAAGAACGGGGTTCTGGAGCTGTTTCTACCCAAAATGCCCGAAATTAAACCGCGCAAAATCAAAATCACCAGTGATTAAGAAACAGACATGTAGGTAAAAAGAGGCTCCTTTACCACGGGAGCCTTTTTTTTAGAAAAGTAATAGAACGAACTAGTTAACACCCTTTTCATTTAAAAACTTGCCCAGTTTTTTGTCTGTACCTAACATGTGACCACGTAACCAGTCCGCCAGATATTTAAAAATTTTTGCAGGTTCAACTTTGTCTGAACCATTGCCCAAAAGATTATCCGAGGATGCTGCGGTAATCATAAATTCATTATGTTCTTTTTTTGTTCGTCAGCCCCGGGATAATTATAAAGTTCCATAAGCTTTTCTTCAGTAGCGAAATGAGTCATGGCGTATTTACGCATTTCTTCCACCAGCTCAACCATGATTTTTTCTTCTTCCATATTCTCTACTGATTTATACGCTTTATTGATCATGGCAATTAACTGTTTATGTTCATTGTCAATAATCCTGACCCCTACTGAATATTCTTTCTTCCATGTCAAAATTGACATACCGACTCCTTTTTTGTTTTCTAAATAGTATACGTTCTACAACCCTACTTCAAGTAATAAGATTATTTATCATTAATACATTACAACCTCATGAAGTATTCGAAACACCATTGGATTTGCCCGTCAATCCGGTTTCTGGTAAACCGCAGAAAACCCTTAAAGAAGGAGAACTCAACAATGAAAAGTATTAAGATATTACTGGTAGCCGCTTTTATCTGCACCGCACTTTTTGCTGCAACAATTGCCAACGCTGAAAGTTCCAAGGTTTTTGTTAAGCTTCAGACAAGCAAAGGAAACATTGTGCTTGAACTCGATAAAGCAAAAGCTCCCGTTACCGTGGCCAACTTTCTCAAGTATGTGAACGAAGGTCATTATGACGGAACCATCTTTCACCGCGTAATCGACGGTTTCATGATTCAGGGCGGTAACTTTGATAAGAACATGAAAAAACGCCCCACCCACGCCCCCATTGAAAACGAAGCCCGCAACGGTCTTTACAACGACAAATATACTATTGCCATGGCTCGTACCAACGCGCCCCATTCGGCATCTGACCAATTTTTCATCAACCTCATTGATAATGATTTCCTGAACTTCAAGTCTCCCAGCGGTTCCGGATGGGGCTACGCAGTCTTCGGCAAGGTTATCGGCGGCAAAAAAGTAGTCGATAAAATAAGTAAAGCCGTGACTTACCGCAAAGGCGGTCATGGTGATGTGCCTGTAAAACCAATCACCATCATCAAAGCTGAAGAAGTTAAGCAGTAAGACTTAGCTATAATCAGCTCTTTATAATCCCCGGCACGTTAGTTCCGGGGATTTTTTATTTCTACCGTTAGATGCGCTGTCGCGCTTTTAATTAAAAGATATCGCCTCCGACGGCCAAAGGGGATAATCCCCTTTGAAATCCTTAACAGCTTTAAACAGGTTAAGTGATTGACCGTGATCAAAAACTTTTTTGGGCTTCGGCGTCTTGTAGTTATAATTGGGCTTGTTCTGATTTAGGTCTATGTGTTTTGACAACCGCGCGCTGAGCTTTTATGTAGTTTGATGTTGCTCATTTCGCAGCTTACAATCATCTTCGGAGGAAATTCATGCATCTTAGGCACAAGCTTGCTTACTCTTTTATTCTTGTTCTGATTCTCGCCATGACAGGCTGCCAGTCTGCTTACTATAAAACAATGGAAAGCTTCGGCTATCACAAACGCGATATCTTGGTTTCAAATGTTGAAAAAGCACGCGAATCACAGGAAGAAGCCAGTGAACAATTTAAAAGTGCTCTGGAAAAATTCAGTGCCCTGACCGGATTTCACGGCGGTGATTTACAGGAAATCTACGAACGGTTGAATGACGAATTCGAACACAGTGAAGCCGCTGCAAAAGAAGTTACCAAACGCATTGATGCTGTTGAAGAAGTCGGTAATGACCTTTTTGATGAGTGGAATGCTGAACTTTCCCAATACACAAATAGAAAACTCAAGAATGAAAGCCGCGTTAAACTTTCCAAAACCAAAAGTAAATTCAAGCGTCTGGTTTATGCCATGCGCAGGGCTGAAAAGAAAATAGATCCAGTCCTCGATGTTTTCCGCGATCAGGTTCTTTATCTCAAGCACAACCTGAATGCGCAAGCCATTGCCTCACTTAAAACCGAGCTTAATACCCTTGAGGCCGACATAGGCCGTCTCATCAAAGAAATGCAGAAATCCATAGATGAAGCTGACGCATTTATCAAAGAGCTTAAAAAGAGCTAACAAAGCTTTCTGAGAGCACCTTTGGCTATGCCCCTGTAAGGCCGGCTTAAAGTCATTTTAAAATAAGTTACAATCAACAAAAAATCCCCGGCGCGTAATGTGCCGGGGATTTTTGCTTGTCAGAAAAGTATGAAGATTAGCAACGAAGAACAGGCGTTCTATTCGTTAACCGCTTTCAACTGTTTTTTTACGTACTCAAGTTCATCTGTAGAGTACTGTTCGGCTTCCTCTGCCAAAGCTTTACAAAAAAAAGTAAGCAGATTCTCTGTGTCCAATCCCAACAGGAGTGAACCATTAGAAACCATGCAGGTTTCACCCTGATCTTCGAGAAGGTAAGCCCTTCTTTCACGCCTTAACCCATCACCTGTAACTACACTGTACCCAGAGCGCCCCTGCTCGGTACTGTATATCTTCTCAGATACCAGCTCCCCGCTGTCTTCATTGTAGTTAAGGCTTTCGTTTTCAAGTTTTCCTGTAAAGGAAATCTGACCGCCGAAGTCGTTTTCGAGAGTCACCCGTTTCCGGGCAGCAGTCTTTCTCATGATCATGTCCACCGATGCTTCTCAAATGGGCAGTTTCAGTTGTTCAGAACCCTTCTTGTCATCCTTTTCCTTTTTAAGGGACGCCTGCAAACCGGACTCAATATATTCCAGCAGGGAACTTTCCGGCACACGCCACTGACTGCCGACTTTGATACCGCGAATCCTACCCTCCTGAATCAGCCTGTAGGCCGTCCGTGGATGGATTCTTAGCGTGTCAGCGATCTCACGCACCGTGTAAAGCGTAGGCGAGGGAGTCAAAGACTTGTCCTGATTTTTCAAAATTACACTACGATGTAGTCCTTATGACACTATTTGTCAAAAAATGTCAAAGAATGTCATTGTAATGCTTATTTATCTGCCACAATACTCCAACAAGCATCAAATTATCTGGAATTACTGTAAATATAATCAAAATTAGACACTCAACCGAGAACCGTCTGCAATCCAAGAGCTAAAAAAATTTTATTTTTATTATTTTTCACCCCAAAAACACTTCTATTCCCCTCAAAAAGACAAAAACTCCCCTCTGATTTTACTCAGAAAGGAGTTCTGTTAATTCTTAGAAAAGGCCCCTGACAGGAAGTGTAGAAGCCTGTTGCCGTCAGTCGAGGAATCTGCCTCGAATCTTACGGCTGCAGAGAGCAGAACGGCTTAGTCCTTCTGCCCGCCGGAAGCAGGCCAAAGCACAATCTATGCTCATATATTAAAAACGTAATCTTTCATCCTTTGGCCAATACCCATTGTAATCATAACACAAATAAATTGTGAACTTACGGGCCGGTCTGCCACGAAAAGTGGTTTGAATATGAATGGGCGGACTGATGCGTTTAAACATTTTCTTTAACTCATCATCCGGCGCCTGCTTGTACTTCTTAAGCACGTAGACGCAGTCCCACCCTATCTTGTCCTCCGGTCCAGGCCATAAATCATACTGGTTCATACGTCTGTCGATCCATGCACAGTATGTACGAGGCTGTCCCGGAACATAAAAAGCCAAGGCTGCGGTCATATCATACAGTTCACTCATAACGAAAACCTTGGATGGATCTTTAAACTGCGTCTTTTCAAGCTCTACAACCTGCTGTCCAAGGTCATTCCATCCCTTCAGACGATGAGTAGGGTTGAGATGATCCGGCAGCGGCACAAGGTTTTGAAAATGAAGAACCACAAAAATAAAAATACTCAGGAACATCCATAAGGAGCGGAAACTACCTCGTCTGGCCCAGAATTTTTCAAAAGCAAATCCTGCAATCATTACACCGCTGACATATGAAATTACTGCCCAGTTCCCCAGAACCTTGGCATGAAAGCTCCACAGGAAAAAAACAACCAGACCGGCAGAAAAACACAGCAAGCAATGCGGACTGTTTATTATTCAGATTAAGCTTATTTGAACCTTTTTTACTTAATGCAAATATCAACGCGCCAATCCCGCCGATGAACATGAAAACAAGCCACCAGGGAGTTGCCATGCCCACCTGTTCTCCGAGATACGGCAGAAAGCGATCAAATCTTAACAGCTGCCCAGCCTTATCCCCGGATGCGCCGATCAAATAGAAGACGTGTTTATAGCCGACAAAATCATTCTGAAAATTCCATATCAAAGTCGGCAGAAAACCCAAGAAGACCCCGCCGCTCAACGATAGAAACAATTTTCGCCAAAACCCGTTAGGAAGTCTTTCCCTGCGCATGAGCAACAGTCCGTACATAACAGACAGACCGACAAAGCCCAGCATGGTATATTTAGCCAGAATCCCCAATGCAAGAAAGAAGGCTATCAGCACAAAAGGCTTGGTGCGCGATTCGTTTGAGTCCCGCTCAAGGCCTGGTGGGTGTGGAACAGACGCTGCGTAAAGGGAGAAAAGAGCACAAACCCAACTCAAGATGAAAGGATTATCCGTGGTCATCAAAATTCCAAGAGCCAGAAAAACCGGCATGGAATTGTATATTATCAAGGTCCAGACGGCTGCACCCGGACGTTTCCACATCCTGGCCATCCCCCAGAAAAGCACTATCTGAGTCAAAAATGAACCCACAATAGAACCAAAACGCACACCGAACTCAGTGTTCCCGAAAATGGACGTAAAAGTGGAAATAATCCACGCAATAAGCGGGCCTTTTGAATAATAGGTGAGCTGCATGTTCCGGGTCCAGTCCCAGTACTGAGCCTCATCCTGCACAAGATTAAGCTGCCCGGTACCTAAGAACCAGATACGGGCAAAAGTAGTAAAAAGTATTATACAAACAGCCCATAGTTCAGGCTTGCTTTTAAACGAATCAGTTAATGATGACACTTAACGTGACCTCCTTGCGAGGAAACATTTATATGAGGCTGTCACAGAAGACAAGCACAGTTGCCTCTGTCAGCCCTTCGAGAATTAGGGTAAAGAGGAAAGCCCAAAAAGGCTCCTTTATCCAAAAACACTTTAATTATAAAATAATTACAAAGAAAATGAGTAGACACTGATATGGAATTTCAGAGTCTACCCATTCATAAAATTTGAAGCACCATTTGTTGAACAATAAAAAACTTAGGATCCGACTGAAACAATAAGTGATCCGGCACCAACTCTCAGGCTAACGTTCTTACGCTGGTCAGAGAGCGCCGCTGAACTTCAGCGAAACTACTTATAGACCCAACTTTTTAATCCTATCCTCAGGCTTAATAATCTGGGTTACTCTAAATCCAAAATTTTCATTTATTACGACAAGTTCTCCGCGCGCGACAAGACGTCCCTCAACGTACATATCAAGAGGTTCACCTGCCAACTTATGCAGTTCTATAACGGTCCCCTGACCGAACTGGATAATCTCGTTGACCAAAAGTTTGGTCCTTCCCATCTCGACTTTAACCTCAAGAGGAATATCCAGAATACGTTTAAGACTTTGTTCAGGTGCCATTTAAATACTCCGCAGGATTACTTGATTAACCTAAAAACAACTTAGCCCAAAAATCTACAAACAACCAGCATAACTGACTACCCCTTTAAAAACAGAGCCTCAACCACAAACGAAAGCAAAACATAATCATGAAATTTGGAATTTCAGCACTAACTCTCAGACGAGAGGTTTTCCACAAGCCTTAGATAGAGCGACAGAGAAACACTTTTCCCAAAAGGGTTAACCCGTCAGAAGTCTTATAGAATCGAGATTTGCGCCAATATTATTCCGATTTTTTCAGTAATCTTATTTTAACGCCGTTTTCCTTTTCAGGTTCTAAAGCAAGAACTGTATCGGCACTTTCTGCAAAAAGCTCAAGGGGGTGATGACTGATGACCAGCACTTGAAACCCTAATCGATGCGAAATTGTGCTGATCAGCTCCATGAAATGCGGAACTAAGTCGGGGCGCAGCCAGCAATCCTGCTCATCAAGTACCAGAAATGGACGATGTGAATCCGGATTGAGCCTCGAAAGAGCGATCAGACGCAGACCGACTGAAAGAATATTACAGACTGATCCACCCTGTCCGACCATGATATCCTCTTCACCGCCCTGATTCATAATCTGAAAATCAACCTGCAGCTTTTTGTCGCGGATAGAAGCCACTGCTTTGACCTCACGGTCCTGCCCTAGAATTTCCCGGATAGCATGGGTGAGGTTGGTCTCCAGCTCTCCCAGCAACTCACCGAAAAGTGCTGTGGAAAGCTCTTCAAGCCGTGTTGCAGCCTGCGGAGCCAATTCCAAAAAGTCATCGACCTTGCGAGCTTCGTCCTGCAATGTCAGCCAGTCATCTATCCGTGACTGAGCACGAGCATTAAGGCGGTCCGCCCTGCGCTCAAGAGACTCAAGAGTTGGCAATTCGCCGAAAAGCACTTTTACTGCCCGCCCTGCTCAAGCTTTTGCAAACCCTCCATGATGGAAGTTATGTGTGCACGATAATCTGCAACAAGCCTCGCGTTTTCAGACCTTTTCTCTTCAAGCAGCCTGCCCAGTTCCTGCGGATCTGCTGTTCCATACTGCTGCACAGCCTGTGCTTCAAGATCGGCAAGCTGCCGTCCAATATTATCCAAATTCTGTTCAGTGCGGACCTTGTCTTCACGCAACCGCTCGTATTGCTGTTTGAGCTGAGCAAGTTCTCTTTCAAGGCCGTTGCCGGGCTGATTCATATTAGTGCCATTCATTCCATTACCCATTACCATCGGTAACCTCCGTATATAATTCCCAGATGAGCTTACTTTCAGGTTCATCGGGAGCGATATTTTCTTCTAAAAATTGTTTCAAACCTGCACCTTCATGGGTACGCTTCCAAGCAAGCCGTTCAAGACCCTGCAAAAAATTTGATTCTGCTGCTTCAGCATCTTCGATTTCAAGCGGAAAATCCTGATTGGGAAACACTTCGTAAAAATCACGATGAGGAATTTCCCATGTTTCCAGATCTTCACAATCTGGGGTCCATATTCCGGCCTTGGGTTTACGTTCAAGCCCGAACTGGGAAAAAACAATCCGGGAGATATTACCCGGATTAGCCCATGTAGTCATACCCTCGGTAATAGAATCACGAGGCCCGTGAATATGTCCGTTAATAATCCAGTCGATACCCGGTTTTTCTTTAATGGTATGCTGCTGCTTTTTGCAGTTCGGGAAAGAAATATTGTGATGAGTAACCCAGACTACTTTCAGATACCTGCCATCCTCACGATAAAAATCTTTTGGAATTCTAAATCCATCCGGAGAAGCCCCCACCAGCACCAGACCTTGCGGAGTTTCAAGCTCAAACGCCGGCCCTCTTTCACTGATCAGCCTTATTACCCCTGCTGCATCCAGCACAGCCATAGAAACATCAGAAGTGAAACGGGCCTGATATTTATCATGATTCCCCACCAGTACATATGGTTTATACGGCCTGAAAACCTCGATCATATCAACAAGCAGACTGTTGCCGTTGTCACGGGGCCAGTGAAAAAGATCTCCCAGAATAAGCGGAATCATCTCCAGCTCATCCGCACGCTTGAAGCATGCTTCGAGCTTGTCCAGCACATCCCCTGCAAAATCACCCAACCTCTGCCCCGGAGGAGTTGAGGCTATATGCGGATCACCGATCAGGAACAGCCCTTTGCCCTGCACTTTATCAAGACTCATGGACTGCCTCCCCGATCAACTTTTCAGCTTCAAGTTCGCCTCCGCACAGCGGGCAGTTCCCAATCTCTTCCAAACGTCTTTCAATCCGTTCCTTAAGCTGTCTGCCTGATTCATCAAGTTCAATAAGGCGGTTTTTGCATCTGTGCCTGCGACTGTTTAAGGGATGAAATATTGGTAACTGTCTGCATAAGCTGTGAACCGTCAAAAAGCTCAGGAGGCATAGCAAGAGGAGTTAAAATATCAGCACGCGTGGCTATATTTTCCCTGAAATGATGATTACGGGACACATTGCTGACCATTGCAGAAAGAGCGGACACATCGGTTAGATCAGGAGGAGAGC
>JMSV01000072.1_pt1 | contig 17217 bp, 13 predicted proteins | sample 179021 | NCBI WGS metagenome assembly JMSV01 (sample SAMN02769581, study PRJNA246767) | bioreactor metagenome | isolation source: Culture-2 Bioreactor Bmz derived from microbial biomass from the upper 2 cm... | place: Germany: Bremen | collected day 87 after inoculation | reverse complement strand
AATATAGATAAAAAGTATATTATAGATAGTCTTAGTTGTATAAATGCGCCTGCTGGACTTGCTATTGCATCTGATAATGCGAGTTTATATATAAGTGTTTTGGGTGTATATGCGGATAATTATGAAACGTTTTTTGATGAGCTTGGTATGATGATTGCAAAAGGTGATATTGATTCAGCTAGGGGAAAAGCACATATGCTGAAAGGTGTTGCTGGTAATATTGGTGCTAGGAATCTTGCTGACCTATTGGCAAGGATTGAGTTTGTAATAACTGGCGAGCAGCTTGGTGATATTAATATGCTGGTTGATGAAGCGCAAATGTTGCAAAATGAACTGGTGCTTCAAATTCGTAATCTATTGCAAAATATCAAAATTTTTGATGATGCTTCTAATGTGAGTTTGAAGAAAATTAATGACAATGAGTTAAAAGATAAACTTGTAAAACTGGATGACAGACTTAAAGATTATTCAATTGATGCTCAGGATTTATGTGTTGAATTATTTGAATATGAGATGTGTTCAATTATTAAAGCAGAGGTAAACAGAATTAGTAAACACATATCGAATTTTGATTTTGATATGGCTATTGAGATCAACGAAGAGTTGATGTGCAAATTATAGTTTTTAGCTATTATATATAAATCTTAAAACCAACTTGTGGATTCAGGTTGGTTTTTCTATCCGCCGATTTGAACATCGATATTATACTTATCAAATTCTTTTGCATATTCAATTAAGTCTTCATCGTGAAGCTGCTTTATATCCTTATAGTAATAATCCATATTTAATTGCTCGTATTTGCCTTCGCCCATTTGATGGAATGGTAAAAGATGTGCTTTTTTTGCACCAATACTGGCTAGTAATTTAGCAAACTCTTTTGCGTCTAAAAGTGAAGCGTTGAAATTTGGAATTATCGGTATTCTGATAATGATTGGAATTTTTAGGTTTTTTAATGCGTATTCTATATTGGATAAGGCTAGATCGTTATCCATGCCTACATAGGTTTTGTGCTTGTTGCTATCCCAATGTTTTAGGTCGATAAGACCAAGGTCGCATTTTTCGATAACCTTAATAAAGATGTTTTGGCCTATGCAGGCTGCTGTTTCTATTGCTATATGAATGTCATTAAAATGTAGTTTATCACATAATTTTGATACAAATTCATGCTGAAGCATTGGCTCTCCGCCTGAAAGAGTTATGCCACCGCCACTCATATCATAAAAAGGTTTATCCTTTATAACTTCAGCGGTTAACTCATCGATATTGTAGTATTTACCCACTTGCTCGTTATTCATAGTTTGCACATCAAATGATTGCGATTCAGGATTTGAACACCACTTGCATGATAAGTTGCATCCTTTGAAAAATATATTTGTACGAATACCTAAGCCATCGTGTAGACTGCATTTTTGTATATTAAAAATCAATGCTTTCAAATTTTTGCCTCCCATATAAATCTCTTTATATACAAATTTTACTACGAAACCAGATGAAAATCAATATAAACTTTCATATGAAAGTAAATATAGTTTGAAGTGTAATAAAAAGCATTGACAAATGAATAACGTGGGAATATAATTTAAGTATCAAAGGAGATGTTTTTTTATGCAAAGTTATGTTATTGGCATTGATGCTGGAGGTACAAAAGTGGCTTATGGATTGTTTGATATGCAAGGAAATATTTTGAATAGATATCAGCATCCAACTAATATTGAGGCAGATGGACCAACTTTTTCTGCTGAAATTATTGATTCTATACATTTGGTTTTAAGCAATAATAAAATTTGCATTGACGATATTAAAGGCATTGGAATTTGTATGCCTTCTTTTATTCTATTTGATGAAGGTTATGTTTTTATGACTTCGGCTATGCCTAATATTAAGAACTTTGCTTTGAGGGATTATATATCAAACAAACTCGGTGTGGTTGTTGTTTTGGATAATGATAGTAATGTAGCGGCACTGGCAGAACATAGGCATGGTGCTGGTAAAGGCAGTAAGCATATGGTTTATGTTGCTACAAGCACTGGTATTGGAAGCGGAATAATCATAAATGAAAACGTGTTTCGTGGTAGCTATGGCTGGGCAGGTGAGTGTGGACATATGATTGCAACTCCTGATGAGGGAATAATGTGCGGATGCGAAAATCAAGGATGCTTTATGTCATATGCATCAGGTAGGTATGCGGCAAAATATGTGAAGCAGAGATTGGATGCTGGGGTGCAGAGTGTTTTAGCCAGCAGCGATAAGATCAATGGGGAGCAGATTTTATCGGCATATATGGCGGATGATGAGTTGGCTGTTGAAACTGTAAATAGAATGGCGAAGTATCTGGCTGTATGTTTATTCAATATATATCAGCTGCTAAATATAAATCTGTTTGTATTTGGTGGTGGACTTACAAACTTTGGGCAAGTGCTCTTTGGAAAAGTGCGAGTTGAGTTTGATAATTATAATCACATAAAGAAACCGGTTGAATTTAAGTTTGCACAGTTGAAAAAAGATTTCGGTATAGTTGGTGCGGCAGAACTTATCTATGATTGTAAATAAAATTTTTTATTCTATATAAGGGAAGTACATGGGAGAAAAAGAGATACCATGTGAGGTGAAAAAGTGAGTTATTTTGGCGAGTTAAATGATAGAACAAAAAAAATGCGAAGACGTATTCTTGACACGCAACCATCGGTTTGTAGTGAGCGAGCAATTTTGACTACTCAGCAATATAAGAAACATGAGAAGGAACCGATTGTACTAAAAAGAGCATATATGCTGGATGCGATTCTTAGAAATATGACGATTTATATTGATGATGATGCGCTGATTGTGGGGAATCAAGCAAGTGTAAACAGAGCTGCTCCGATTTTTCCTGAGTATGCTATTGATTGGGTTGTGGCTGAGCTGGATGAGTTTGATAAACGTGATGGTGATAGATTTGCTATATCTGAGGACAGCAAACAAACTTTGCGTGAGATATACCCATATTGGAAAGACAAAACTTTGAAGGATAAAGGTTATGCAGCTTTTCCTGATGAGTCTAGGTTGTTTTATGATCTTGGAATTATCAAAACAGAAGGCAATATCACATCTGGTGATGCTCATATTGCTGGCGATTATGAGCGAGTGCTAAAAGAAGGGATGTCTGGTGTTAAAGCTAGAACGAAGGACTCATTATCTAAGCTTAATCTTACAAACTTCGAAGATTTAAAGAAGAGTTATTTTCTTAAATCCATATTGATAGTTGTAGATGCTGTTGAAGCTTATGCGAATAGGTTTGCTGATTTGGCAGAAAAGCAGGCTGAGCATGAAGAGGCAGATAGAAAAGCAGAGCTTTTAGAGATTGCTAGGATATGCCGAAAAGTTCCGATGCAACCTGCTGAAACATTCCAAGAAGCGCTTCAAAGTGTATGGTTTTTGCATGTTATTTTACAGATTGAATCCAACGGACATTCTCTATCCTATGGAAGATTGGATCAATATTGTTTGCCATATTACCAAAAGAGTATTGCTGATGGAATGAAAGAAGAGAAGGCTTGTGAACTGCTGGAGAATTTTTGGATTAGAACTTTCACTGTGAATAAGGTTAGATCTTGGTCGCATACTAAGTTTTCGGCTGGCAGTCCACTGTATCAGAATGTTACAGTTGGTGGTCAGACTATTGATGGTAATGATGCAGTTAATGAGCTTAGTTGTTTGATATTAAAAACTGTTGCTAGGTGTCATTTGCCACAGCCGAATTTGACGGTAAGATATCATAATGGGCTTAGCGATGAGTTTATGAAAGAGTGTATTGAGGTTATCAAATGTGGATTTGGTATGCCTGCTTTTAACAATGATGAGATTATTATTCCATCATTTATATCACTCGGAGTATCTAAAGAGGATGCATATAATTATTCAGCAATTGGGTGCGTTGAAGTTGCAGTTCCAGGAAAATGGGGCTATCGTTGTACTGGAATGAGTTTTTTGAACTTTCCTAAGACTTTGCTTATCGCACTTAATGATGGTGTTGATATTGATAGTGGAAAACGGGTGAGTGAGGGGAATGGACATTTTCTAGATATGCAAAGCATGTCAGATGTGATGAATGCTTGGGATAAACTGGTCAGAGAATTTACCCGTCATTCTGTTATTTTGGATTCATGCGCTGATATGGTGCTTGAACAGGAAGTTCCTGATGTGCTCTGTTCTGCACTGACCGATGATTGTATTGCTAGAGGAAAGACGCTAAAAGAGGGTGGAGCAATTTATGATTTTATTAGCGGACTTCAAGTGGGGATTGCGAATCTTGCTGACTCATTGGCGGCTATTAAAAAATGCGTATATGAAGATAAGAGTATAACAAGAGCTGAATTATGGGATGCATTATCCAATAATTTTGCAGGTGAAAAGGGCGAGAAAATAAGACAGATATTGCTCGGTGCACCCAAGTACGGCAATGATGATGACTATGTTGACTCATTGGTTGTGCAAGGGTATGATAGTTATATTGATGAGATATTCAAGCACAAAAATACACGTTTTGGTAGAGGACCTATTGGTGGTACATATTATGCTGGAACTTCTTCGATATCTGCCAACGTGCCGCAAGGGGCAAAAACGCCTGCGACTCCTGATGGTAGACATGCGGGTGAACCTTTGGCGGAAGGATGTTCTCCGACTCACTCTATGGATGTGAATGGACCTACAAGTGTGCTAAAATCAGTGTCCAAACTAAGAGCTGATAAGATCACAGGGGGAGTTTTACTCAACCAAAAGGTTGCACCATCTATGCTAGAAAAAGATCGTGATCGTGATAAACTATTGTTGTTACTTAGAACATTCTTTGATGTGTTGCACGGATTTCATATTCAATATAATGTTGTATCAAAAGATACACTTATTGATGCTCAAAAGCATCCAGAAAAACATAGAGATTTGGTCGTGCGTGTTGCTGGATACTCGGCATTTTTCAACGTGCTGTCTAAAAATACACAGGACGATATTATCGAAAGAACGGAACAGGTGTTGTAGATATGAACAAAAGATGCTTGCAGATTGTTGAAATGCTCAATGATGGCGAAAACTTAAAAGTCAATGATGTAGCGAAGATTTTTGATGTTTCGACAGTTACAATAAGAAAAGATTTTGATATGCTTGAAGAAAAGGGACTATTACGTCGTCAACATGGTTATGCGGTTAAAGTATCTTCTGATGATATAAATTATCGCATGACTTTCGATTATGAGGTTAAAAAGAGGATTGCAAAGGCTGCGGCCGAGATGGTAGGGAGTGGTGAATCGGTTATGATTGAGTCTGGTTCGACATGTGCTATGCTCGCTGCACAGTTATCTGAAAATCGAAAAGATGTAACGATTATAACTAACTCAGCATTTATTGCAAATTATGTGCGAACAATCCCTGGCGCTAGAATCGTTCTTCTAGGTGGTGCTTTTGATGTTGATGCACAAGTTATGACAGGACCGTTGGTTGGAGTTTGTGCAAATGAGTTTTTTGTGGATAAGTTTTTTGTTGGAACTGATGGGTATGATGTAAATCAAGGATTTTCTAATGTTGATTTAAATCGTGCACAGGCGGCAAAGGCGATGGCGAAGAGTGCAACTAATACTGTTGTTTTGACTGATTCGTCTAAATTTGATAAGCGAAGTGTTGTTTCGCTATTTAAAACTGATGAAGTTGATGTGGTTATTACGGATGCGATACCTGATGATTGCAGAAATAGTCTTGAAGAATGCGGAGTGGATATTCACATAGTATAGATAATTTATGATACAAACAGAGGTTAAAATATGGATTTTTTTTCAAATGGGATTACGAGTTTTTGTGAGAGTATTAAAAAGGTTGATACAAAACTTCTATTTTGTGAACAATTTGATGAGAAGAGTAAGATTTGGAATTTCAATAGGCATAAGCATGAGTGTATTGAGATTTTGTATTTTCTTTATGGAAATGCTGAGGTTACTGCATCAGAGGAACAGATGTCGGCTTCTTTTTATGATGTTGTAATTTATCCGAGACAAACCTATCATACTGAGCATTTGCAGTTTGATCATCATCAAGAAATCATATGCCTTTGGGTGGATATACCTGAGCTTGTTATTCCTAATGTTATTCATATACAGGACGCAGAGGGCGATGTGAAATGGATATTTGAAAAGCTTGTAAAAGAGCATAAAAGAGAGAATCCTTCTACTGAGCTTATAGATTATTATATAAAAATTGCGGCTATTCATATTGCAAGAAAGAGCTTGGTGAATGACGCGTCACATGATTCGGTCAGCATTGTTACTCAATATATGCAAGATCATATGTCAGAAAACATCATAGTAGATGATTTAGCCGAACTTATTTTTGTAAGTAAATCATATCTAAGCAGAGTTTTTAAAAAGAAGACGGGTATGTCGCTTATAGAATATTTAAGGTTTATAAGAATTGCTGCATCAAAAAATTTGCTTGTTACAACCGATAAAACCGTTGAAGAGATAACCTATCTTATTGGTTATAATTCTCCAAAATACTTTTGTAGAGCGTTTAGAAGTTTGACGGGTATGTCTCCGAGAGAATATAAAAATAGTGAAAAAGCATTTTTAGATAAAGCAGATCATTGAAAAATTTATAAGAAATAATTTATGATTAAAAGATACCTATCTATGATAGATATTTTTTTGCATATAATCATAAAAAATATACAAGTTCATTATTGTACACTTTTTGAATATTTAGGGAGGTTCATTTTATATTCATCATCGTTTAACATATTGTTATAAGGTTCACTAAAGGAAAAATTTAAGTGAGCGATACAGTTAAATGATGATATTAAATACTGGCATAAAGCCAGTTTAAAGTTTACAGAGATGAGTCTGTAATATAAATATTTAGGAGGAAATGAAATAATGAAGAAAATTGTTGGATTGATGTTAATAGTGGTGTTGTTACTTAGCATGATGGTTGCTTGTGGACCAACTGCTACTGCTCCTGTTGAAGAAAAAAAGGCAGAAGAACCTGCACAAAAAGCTGAAGAAAAGGCAGAAGAGCCAATGGACGAAGGAATGCCTAAAGTTGCATTTATTCCTGGAGATATGGCTAACGAATCTCAAGCTTTCTCTGCAAAGATGTTTAAAAACCATGCACAAGAGTTTGGATTTGAAATGGTAATATTAGACGGAAAAGCTGATGCCAATGTTCAAGCACAAGCAGTTACAAATGCTGTTGCACAAGGAATCACAGCTATTTATGTAAATCCTAATGATATTAATGCGATTATTCCAAGTTTAATGGCTGCTAAAGAAGCTGGCGTTATTGTTGGTATGTTCTCTTCTGACGTTCCTGAAGGTAACGAAGGTGTTCGTGACTTCTTTGTTGGTGTTAATGATAACATGGCTGGTGAAGCTGCAGCTGTTGCTTTTATGACAGCATTCCCAGATGGCGCAACTATTATTGAGATCGGTGGTCAAGCGGGTCATGATGCTCAAATCAAACGTCATGATGGATTTAATGGAGAACTTGAAGGGTCTAACATCGATGTTGTTGACTATAAAGCATGTGAGCAATGGCAGACAGCTATGGCACTAGCTATTGCTGAAGATATGATCGTTAAGTATGGCGATGATATTGATGGCGTATTCTGTCACTGGGATAATGGTGCAACTGGGGTTATCGAAGCATTTAATGCTGCTGGACTAGAAGGCAAATACATTGTTGGTGTTGATGGAAACAGAGCTGGATTTGAGCAAGTTGATAGTGGCGTTCAAGCTGCATCTATTGCACAAAACTTTGAAACATTCGCAGTTAAAGCAATGCAACTTACAAAAGATATGCTTGATGGTAAAGAAATTGAAGCTGTAAACTTTGTTCCACTTGATATCGTAACTTTAGATAACATTGATACTTTCACAGCTCCAGAGTGGTAGAAATAAGAGGATAATAACTAGCCTGCTCTAGCAAAACTAGAGTGGGCTATCTTTAATAAATGCATTAGAAAGAGGTTTAAATTTATGAATAATCATGAACCAGAAGTCATTCTTTCCATAAAAAATGTAAGCAAATCATTCCCTGGTGTAAAAGCTTTGGATAAGGTTTCGATTGATATTCACCGTGGCATGGTGCATGGTATTGTTGGAGAAAACGGTGCAGGAAAATCTACTTTGATGAAGATTTTATCTGGAGTATTTGCTAAGGACGAAGGTGAAGTTGTTTTTGATGGGGAAGTTTTGGACAGCACTACACCATTGATGTCAATGCAAAAAGGTTTAAATATCGTATATCAAGAACTTAACCTTGTTAATACAATGACGGTCGGCGAAAACATTTTTTTAGGACGTTTTAAAGAGCTAAAGGGGATGCGTGCAACACACGCGAAGGCAAAGGAACTTTTAAAAAGTATTCACTGTAATATTGATACTTATACGCTGGTTGAAGAACTAAGTGTTTCACATAAACAGATGGTTGAAATAACTAAAGCTTTATCGTTTGATTCTAAGCTTATAATAATGGATGAACCAAGCAGCAGTTTGACTAATGATGAGATGAAAGAGCTTATAAACATCATAAACAAGTTGGTTGAGCAAGGTATTTCTATTATATATATCAGCCATAAATTAGATGAGATTTTTGAACTTTGTGACGTTGTAACAGTAATGCGTGATGGGCAAATTATTGATACAAAGCCAATAAAGGACATAACGCGTGATGAACTTATCACAAAAATGGTTGGAAGATCCATTGAAAACGAATTTCCAAAACGTGAGAATGTTGTTGGAGAGGTTATAATGGATGTTAAAAATATTACAACTAACAAGCTAAAGGATATTTCTTTTAATCTTAAAAAAGGTGAAATATTAGGACTTGTTGGATTGGTTGGTGCTGGAAGAACAGAGATTGTACGTGCTCTTTTTGGTGCTGATAAATCTATGGATATCGATATCCACTTGGATGGAAAACCAGTAAAAGTTACTGATCCACAAAAGGCGATAGAGCTTGGGATAGGTTTGGTTCCAGAAGACAGAAAGCAAGAAGGATTGGTTTTGCCGTTTACAGTAGAATCCAATATCTCTATGGCTTGTCTTAAAGATATATGCAAATTAGGATTTATAGACAAACCAAAGGAAAGGGAAATTGCTAATAAACATGTCGATTCTCTTTCTATAAAGACACCATCGACAAAATCGGTTGTAAAAACTTTATCTGGTGGAAATCAGCAAAAATGTATTTTGGGAAGATGGTTGGAGATAAATCCACGTATCTTGATTTTAGATGAACCAACAAGAGGTATTGATGTTGGTGCAAAATATGAAATTTATTTATTGATGAACACGATTATAGAGCAAGGTGGATCGATTATCATGATTTCATCAGAGCTTCCTGAAGTGCTGAATATGAGTGATCGCGTTCTTACAGTATGTGATGGACGAATTACTGGAGAATTTGATCCTGATGAAGCGACGGCTGATACGATTATGGCAAGTGCACTAAAATTTGAGGAAGAGGAAGGAACTGTATCATGAGTGAGATATTCAAATCAAAAAAGCGTTTAATGCATTTAGCTAGAGAAAATATGATAGTGATATTGATTACGTTGCTTGTAGTTACCACTGCTCTAATCGAGCCAGAATTTATGACATCCAATAACTTAACTAATATTATGCGACAATTCGGACCACTTATTATGGTTTCGTTGGGTATGACTTTTGTTATTATAGCAGGATTCATTGATTTATCTGTTGCTGGTACAATTTCACTTGTATCCGTTGTAACGATATCTTTGATCCAACCACTTGGTCAGGTTCCAGCGCTATTAATTGGTGTAGCTTTGGGTGCGGCATGTGGTGCACTTAATAGTTTTATCGTTTTAGTAACTGGTGCGATAACTCAAGCAGAAGCGTTATTTATAACATATGGAATGTGGCAGGTGTATCAAGCGATTGCGCTTATCTATACAGGCGGAATGACGCAACACTTTAAATATATAGAAGTTAACTATTCGGCATTTACGGCGATAGGAAAAGGAACGGTTGGTGTTTTCTCAGTATCGTTTTTGATTTTCTTGGTAGCTTGTGCGATTCTGTATATTTTTCAAGATAAGACATATATGGGAAGATCCATCAGTCATACTGGAGGGAATAAAACTGCTGCAAGACTAGCAGGGATTTCTATTAAGAAGAGTATTGTAAGCGTTTATACAATCAGTGGTCTTATGGCTGGTATCGGCTCTATCATTCTTTTTTCTAGGGTTACAACAGCATCACCTGTAATCGGTACTGGTTATGAAACGAACGCAATTTTGGCTGTTGTTCTTGGAGGAACTGCTCTTAGTGGTGGAAAAGGTAGTGTGCTTCGTACTGTGCTTGGAACGCTGATGGTTATTCTTTTATCAAACTGTATGAACCTTTTAGGTGTTTCACCATACATGCAGTATATGATGAGAGGTGCGGTTTTACTTCTTGTTATTTTGTCTGATAACAGTGAGTCATAATAGGAGGGGAAATAAATGAAAGAAAAAAGTTTAGCTAAAAAACTAGGCAACATAGCGACAAAGCAAAAAGCTTTTGTAGCAATACTCATAATCCTGATTGCGATGGCTTTCTTTAAGACGAATTTTTATACCACATATAATGTGCTCGATATGGTAAACTCAGCGTCGATAAATATGATCGTGGCGTTTGGAATAACTATGGTAATTATCGCTTCAGGGATTGACCTTTCGGTTGGTGGTTGCTTGGTGGTTGCAGGTATAACAGTTATTAAGTTTATAAATATTGGTGCGCCAACATGGCTTGCTATTCTCGGTGCTTTGTTAGTGGGTGCGGTTATTGGTGCGATTAATGGATACTTTGTAGTTTATAGAAAAAAAGAACCGTTTATTATTACACTGGCGATGGGGATAATTCTAACAGGTTTTGCAATGCAGATTACAGATGCTCATCCAGTATCGCCGAGTAATATTGAGTTTATGATGATAGGTAATGGAAAGCTGATATTTGGTATTCCTAATCTTGTTCTTATCATGCTAGCTGTATTTATTTTGACATATTGCATTTTAAGATATACACAGTTTGGTAGAAACTGTTATGCGATTGGTGGAGATTATGAAGTAGCGGAGTATTCTGGAATCAATGTAAAGCTGATAAAAGCTTCTACATATGTGTTGTGTAGCACTCTAACGGCTCTTGCTGGTGTTTTATTATCATCAAGGTTGAATTCTGGATCATCGACTTATGGATCGCTTACAGCATTGACAGTAATATCTTCCGTTGTAGTTGGAGGAACATCGCTTGCTGGTGGTGTGGGTGGAATACCTCAAACTGCGATTGGACTTTTACTTATTGCTATTATTCAAAATGCTATGAATATGTTGGGCGTTGAACCTTATATTCAGTATCTTGTAACAGGTATAGTAATTGTTGCAGTTATTGCTCTTGATAGTTATGGTAGAAAACTCAAGCGTGAAGCGGTATAGAATAAAAATGGAAATTAGGCGATCTTCTTTTAGATCGCCTTGCTAATATAGTTTTATCAAGTAAATAATAAGGAGTAAGCAATATGAAAGAGCAAAATTATCTGGACAATCTAGTTGGAGTATTTGGGCACCCTGTGTCAGAAAACCCTGGAGTTGTTATTCAAGAAGCGGCATTTAAAGATATGGGACTTGATCTTTGGAGATTTCTGACCATAGATGTTGAGCAAGATGACTTGGAAGCTGCTATAAAAGGACTTAAAGCTTTTAAGATGCGTGGTATAAACTGCACGCTTCCGCACAAGATAAAAGTTATAGACTATTTGGATGAACTTTCTAAAAGCGCTGAGCTTATTGGTGCAGTTAACACCATTGTAAATACCGATGGTAAGCTGTTTGGAGAGAATACAGACGGTAAAGGTTTTATGGAATCGCTATACGATAACGGTGTTGATCCTAAAGGCAAAAGAGTTGTTATCATGGGTGCTGGCGGTGCGGCTAGAGCGATTAGCGTTGAAATGAGTCTTGCAAGAGCAAAAAGTATTACTGTTGTAAATAGACCAGAAGATGCTGAAATTGGTGAGAGCCTTATGAATGTACTTAAAAAAATATGCCACGAAACCGTTTATGTTTCATGGGATGAAACTTATAAAGTGCCAGCTGATACTGATATCTTGATAAATGCAACACCGATTGGGCTTTATCCAAATGTGGATGAGATTCCGAATGTTGATGTTGAGACTATATTGCCATCTATGTTTGTTCAAGATGTTATCCCTAATCCTGCAATCACACCATTTTTGCGTGCGGCTGAAAAGCGTGGAGCAAAATGGAATACTGGTATGGGTATGCTTGTAAATCAAGCGGCTATCAATATTGAAATGTGGACAGGGCAAAAACCCGATAAAGCGGTTATGCTTAAAGCTTTTCAAGAAGTGGTCGGTTAGTATTATGGGGCAATTTCCTTGGGATGAAAAATGGCTAGAGATTTTAGATGAGCAGGAAAAGTTGCTTGAGATGGAGCAGTTTTCTCGCATGGATGCTCTTAAAATAGGAACAAAGATTGTTGAGCTTTGTGAGTCTAAATATCATGGCAATGTTGCTATGAATATCACTCAAGATAACATGAGTATATTCTCGCACAAGATGGCTGGAACTGATGTTATTAATGATGTTTGGATGCTTAGAAAAAGCAATGTGAGTAAGATGCTTGATATAAGCTCGCTTCGTGCTCTGTTAGAGATTAAAACAGGCATAAGAGGTGAGGCTTGGGATGGGCGAGATGATTGCTTTGTTGCATGCGGTGGTTGTGTGCCGATAAAGATCAGAGGTGTGAAAACGTATATTTATATTATGGTTTCTGGTCTTGAACACTATCTTGATCATCAAGTTATCATAGATGCGATAGCCGATCATTTGAATGTCGATGTCCCATCAATAGTTTAAAAAAGATATACAAAAAGTATATTTCTTATATTACCTATATGTAACTAAAAAAATCCGCTAGGTATTGCTTGGCGGATTTTTTGTTTTTATAATATCGATCTAAAATAACTAGTTCATTTTTAGGCACCTTTTGTACGTTTATAAAGGTTATCAGCATTCAGCATCTGACTTATAATATAACTATAAAGAAACTAAAATACATTTTAGAGGTGTAAAGATATGAGAGAATATATAAACCATATTGATAAACTTGATAAGATTGACCGTATAGAAAAGTTGAAAAAATCAATGACTGATGAGCAAAGGTATGCATCTATTGAGCAGGCGTTGATTGTGACTAGAGTATATAAAGAAAATGAGCAAAAGCCAATCAAGATTAAGCGTGCTCTTAGTTTATACGAGGCTTTAAAAAATATTGAGATCAGAATAGATGAATCTGAGCTTGTTGTTGGAAACAGAACTGCTGGGGTTAGATCTGGTGTTGTTTTTCCAGAGTCTGGACTCTCTTGGGTGGATGATGAGATAGAAACTTTATTTGAACGTCCGCAAGATAAGTTTAAAGTTAGGTCGCAAGATATAGAGATTTTCCGTGAGCAGATTTTGCCTTATTGGAAGGGGAAAACGCTTGAAGATAAAGTTGCTGACAGTATTGGTGTTGAAAAAGGGCTTATCGGTAAAGTTGCGAAGATCAACCAGACGGATCATGCTCAAGGACATATTTGTCCTAATACTGAAAATTGGCTTAAATTAGGTCCTGTTGGATTATTAGCCGAGGTTGAAGAAAAACTCATTGATTGTGATGAGGATAAAAAGGATTTTTATAATGCAACAAAGATTGTGCTTAAAGGTGCGATTTTATTTATCGAAAGATATGAGCACTTAGCGAATAAGCTTGCAAATGAAGCAACTGACAAAATTCAAATGCAGGAGTATGTGCAAATTAGCAAGACATGTAAATGGCTAAAAGCTAATCCTGCTAGTAGTTTTAAACAAGCTGTGCAGTCCACATGGTTTTTATATGTGATACTTCAGATGGAATCCAATGCTTCATCGTTTTCACCTGGAAGAATAGATCAATATCTATATCCGTATTTTAAAAGTGATATGCAAGAAGGGGTAATAACACTTGAAAGTGCGCTTGAGATTATCGAGTGTCTGTGGTTAAAGTTTAATCAGATTGTATATTTAAGAAGTTCAAATGGTGCGAGATATTTTGCTGGATTCCCAATTGGGTTTAATGTTGCAATCGGTGGCATGGATTTAAGTGGGGTTGATTCTAGCAATGAGCTTAGCTATTTGTGTTTAAAAGCTCAAGATCATTTGGGTTTACCGCAGCCGAATCTATCCGCGAGGATTTTTGAAAACTCAACTGATGAGTTTTTATATCATTGCTCAAAGGTTATTGGAAAAGGCAGTGGAATGCCACAGCTATTTAATGATGAAGCGGTTATACCTGCTTTGATGGCAAAAGGTATCAGCAAGGTGGATGCATATAACTATGCTATTGTTGGATGCGTTGAGCTTACAACTCATGGTAATGCACTGGGTTGGAGCGATGCGGCTATGTTTAATCTTGTCAAAGCTTTTGAGCTTGCTTTGAATGATGGTGTTTGCATGCAGACGGGTGTGCAGATGGGGTTGAAAACTGGAACGCTTGCGGATTTTAATTCATATGAAGATATTGAGCAAGCATTCAAGAAACAAATCGATCATTTCTTTAAGCGTATGATTCCTTGTTGTGAGATTGTTGAAAAGTTACATGCAGAAATTTTGCCATCTGCATTTTTATCCACAGTAATTGATGGTTGTGTTGATAAAGGTGTTGATGTAACTGCTGGTGGTGCGCATTATAACCTTTCTGGAATACAAGCGATTCAACCAGCGAATATTGCTGATAGTTTTGCTGCTATAAAGCATCTGGTTTTTGATAAAAAAGAGGTATCTAAAATAGAACTTTTGGATGCGCTTAGAACTGATTATAAAGATAACGAAATCTTGAGGCTTAGAATGCTTAATCATGCACCTAAATACGGCAACGATGTTGAGTGGGTAGATGAGATAGGTCATAAGTGGATCAAATATTTTGCGGATAAATTTATCGGGCTTAAAAATGTTCGTGGTGGAGTTTATCATACTGGACTTTATACAGTATCAGCGCATGTTCCTATGGGAGCAAATGTTGGAGCAACACCTGATGGAAGAAAAGAGGGGAAAGCTTTGGCCGATGGTGGTTTGTCCGCTGTTTATGGAAGAGATAGTAATGGACCAACTGCACTTTTAAAATCAGTATCAAAGATTGATTCAATGTTGGGTAGTAATGGAACTCTGCTCAACATGAAGTTTACACCTGATATTTTTGATGATGGTGAATCCATTGACAAGTTTGTTTCTATGATAAAAGCATTAGTTGCTCTTAGAATAATACACGTTCAGTTTAATGTTGTTAATAAAAGTCAGCTAATTGCTGCACAAAAAAATCCAGAAGAGTTTAAAAGCTTGACGATTAGGGTTGCTGGATATACTGCGTATTTTACAGAGCTAGCGCCAGATTTACAGGACGAAATTATTGCAAGGACTAGTTATGATGAATTCTAAAAACGGTGTTATTTTTGATGTTAAACGCTTTGCTATTCATGATGGCGATGGGATTAGAACCACATTGTTTTTAAAAGGTTGCCCGCTTAGATGTCCTTGGTGTCATAATCCTGAGGGTCGTGATTTAGAAACTAGATTGTTGTGGTTTTCTTCACTTTGTATAAACTGTGGGATATGTGAAAAGACATGTGAACATGATGCGATAAAAGCATCTTCGTCTGGGGTGAAAATCGACCATGAGAAGTGCACACGCTGTGGAATGTGCTGTGAGGCTTGTCCGGCTTTAGCGCTGAAGATTGATGGTGAAAAACTCAGCGTAGATGATGCGGTTAAGGAGCTTGAAAAGGATAGTTGTTTTTTCAATTCATCAGATGGGGGAATAACACTTTCTGGTGGAGAGCCGTTATTTCAGCCTGAATTCTGTTTGGATATACTAAAAAAATGTAGGCAAAGTGGCGTTAATACTGCGGTTGAGACTTGCTTATATGCAAGTAAGAGCGTTTTAGCCCAAGTGTTGAAATATGTTGATAAGATTTTCGTAGATATAAAGATCTTCGATGATGATAAACACAAAAAGATTATCGGCGTTAGCAATAAAATCATATTGGAGAATTTTGAGCAAGTTGTAAAAAGTGGTGTGGAGTTTTGTGTAAGAATCCCTCTTATTCCAAAGTTTACAGATGATGATGAAAACATTAGGCAAATAGCCGAATATGTGTTTAGTGTTGCTGGAAACTGTGAGGTTGAGCTACTTAACTATAATCCACTAGCGGAAAGCAAGTATAGAACATTGGGCGAAAAATATATAATCGGCAGCAAGATTGCACCACTAACAGCAAACACGATGAAAGAGAAAAGAAAAATAGTTAGGCAAATAATGGAGGCAAAAGGGTGAGCATTAAAGAATTTGTAGAAATAGCAAAACAGGACGAAACCGTATATATTTCGGATGTAGAAAACTCGTTTAATAAGTTGGTTGATAAAACGCAAGTGTACATTGTTTTGGATTTGATTGATAGAGGTGTGCACAAGGATTTTAGTTTCTACCTGCCGAGTGAGTTTGGTGAAGTGGAGTTTGTAGAGGATTATTTTTTTGGTAAAATATATAATATCCTGTCCACACTAGGTGGAACGAATATGTCGATATATTATGATATGTCCAATGACTGTGTCGATAAACTTGTCAAGAAACTGGATGTTATATTTGGGATTAGTTTTAATAAAAAGCAGAGAAAAGGATATGCAAGGGCGATCAATGTAACTGACAGGATGATTGAGGCTTTGTTTGGTGGAAAATTTTATTTTTCTCATTTCGATATAAAGGATAAACCTTCTAGCATTAATAAGAAGAAAAACACTACTCCAAAGCTTAAATATAAAGCTGTTGTTGATGGGCTAAATGGGCTTATGTGTGGGATCGATATTGGTGGTACTGATATTAAGTTGGCTCTTTCGATTGATAATGATATTATCTGTTTTAAAGAATACGATTGGTATCCAGCTAGTCATGATGTTATTGCAAAAACGATTGATCCGATTTTGCTGCTAGTCAGGCTTTTTAGTGTTAAAGCTACTTTTGCAAAATATGGTGGTGAAAAGAGTGTTGCTTTGATGCTGGAAAGAGCACTTGCTAAAGATGCGCAGCTTTGCGAGATTAAAAAATGTGTAGATAAATGCGAAGAAATATATTTAGGCAAACTGGAGCTTTTTGATGGAATCGGAATGTG
>JMSV01000071.1_pt1 | contig 17354 bp, 14 predicted proteins | sample 179021 | NCBI WGS metagenome assembly JMSV01 (sample SAMN02769581, study PRJNA246767) | bioreactor metagenome | isolation source: Culture-2 Bioreactor Bmz derived from microbial biomass from the upper 2 cm... | place: Germany: Bremen | collected day 87 after inoculation | reverse complement strand
TCAGAAATTCGTTGAGATTAAACCAATTATCTAATCCGTAATTAGCAATTTTTATCGAGTCAATTTTGTCTGTTTTTGCTTTTCTTATGGATTGCGATGCATATTTTTTCATAACGAGCGGATTAATTACACTAACAAATATGCCTGCTTCTTTTAGAGAAATTAGTACTGGCAAATGATATGCTCCAGTTGCCTCTAAAACTATTCGCACTTCTTCTTGATAAGACGATATCAGTGTTACCAACTCTTTCATACTGTTTTTAGTATGTCTAATTTCATATGGAGGTTTAATAACTTCTCCAAAAGGTTTAAGGACACATATTGTACTGTTGTTTTTTGATACATCAATTCCAACACTTATCATTACGATTACTCCTAAATATTATTTGTAATTGTAATCCATCTTAGCTTATCGTTACTCATTTTGGTTAGTTACTCGAATGTTTACTCAACCTGCTTAATCGAATGTTACAATAAGAGATGGCAAGCACTTTTTCGATCGAGAGCTAAAGTCTCAAAGATGCACTCGCTTAACCAATTACTCTCTCATTGTATTAAAATAAGCGTAGATGATTAAGCTTTTTTAAAGCCTTACTTCTACGCTTTTTATAGTACCAAAGATGCACACCCCTCAAACCCAGTGTTTGCAAGGGTTTCAGCGATTTTTTGGCTGATTTTTTTTACTTTCGTTTGAGAGATGCATTTTGGCGTTTTTTCGCCACTAATCGGATGTGAACTGTAAAAAAGTTAAATAATGGTAAAATACTAAAAATCAACTCCAGTTTTTGTGAGTTGTTTTTTTGTTCCCTAAAACTAAGAAAGGATACAAGAATGAATAAGAAAACGAACTGCAATTATCCTAATTGCAAGAACTGTAACACAGAATTTGCGATTCCAGTTTGTATGCTGGATGAAGCGAATGTTGAAATAAATAATGATATTTGCATAATCCCTAAAGATGGTTATACCCTAAAGGGCACTTTGTGATTATAAAGAATGATGAGGAGGATGAAATTTTGGAAGGAGGATAAAATGTCGAACCCAAATTATTATAGTATCTTAACCGCTGACTTAAGATACAATCAAAATATTACTGACAGCGAAAAGATTTTATATAGTGAAATTACTGCACTTGCAAACAAGAATGGATATTGTCATGCAGGTAATAAATACTTCTCATCCTTATATAATGTTTCAACTCGAACTATACAAAATAGATTGAAGAAGCTAAAGGATCATGGATTTATACGAATAGTGCTTGAATACTATCCTCAAAGTAAAAGAGTAAAAACTAGAAAAATATATATTACAAACAACCCTGATAATAAGAATGGTGGTGAAAACAATTTCACCTTAGACGAAGAAAGTTTCACCACCCCTCATGAAGCAGATTTCCATAGGGTCATGAAAGATGCTTCGCCACCCCACGAAGAAATTTGCACATAGAGAGATAAGGTTCGAATCAGATTCAAGAGTTTATATTATTGAAGACATTGCAGAATGACATAATTGGAAGGTTGTGAGATGGTTCTGCGCTGGAAAACACTTCTTAAACTGTACACTTTGAGTTTTGTAACAACATCATAGAAGCTCATAAAAAGTGTTACACCGTGTCATCCAGCGTTCAAGCAGAGTTGAGCGATTTTGAATAATGGTGAATAGGATTTATTACATAAATGTGTTGAAGTTTTGTCATGATTTTAGAATTAGTTTCATGGGTACTTTACAAAGTGTCATTATTGGAAGAATATGCGATGGCATTGCGCTCGAAAATATTTCTTAAACTGTACACTTTGAGTTCTGTAACAACATCATAGAAGCTCGTAAACAGTGGTTGTCTAATTATACCATATGAAGCTTCTTAACACTCTAAATTAGATTTTTTGCACCAGAACCCAAGCAAGGGTGTCTTAAAGTATAAAGACAAATACTATATCTGTGGCATGGGCAGACAGGGGCTAACCAAAGATAAAACTGAGGATGAAAAATTTTTCATTTTTACTTCACAAAAAACATAATTAAAATCGAAAAGGGAGTATATGAGTAAATAGTTATAATTTATCTTCGAATTACCTCAAATTTATAAACAAGTTAGCGATTGCAAACAAATATTTAATATTATAGTTTAAATACAAATCTTTTATATTTTTTATCAATATTATATTGACTATTATATTAAAATGTGTATAATGATAATATACTTAGTTAAGCATACTAAGTAAGTCTTGCTTGGAGAAATGTTGTGAAAATTGATAAAACAACTATAAACTTAATTAATCAAAAAAATGTATTGAATACTATTCGGAAAAATGAAAGTACCAATAGATCAAGAATTGCACGAGAGACTGGATTGAGTCTGCCTACGGTTATGAAGATAACGGATACATTAATAGATTTGGGTATAGTGCGAGAAATAGGCACTGGAAAGTCGAGTGGAGGCAAGCCCCCCAAGTTGCTCGAGTTTGTTTGTAATGCACATTATATGATTGGGGTTGATTTAGGATCTAATAAAATTATTGTTATTTTAACTGATATGAATGCAAACGTAATATGTGAACATACAGAAGAAACAAAGATATACGAACCAGAAGAAAAAATAGTATTGAGAATTATTTCTGCAATTAAAAATGTAATTAAAGAATCGAAGATAGAAAAATCAAGGATTTTAGGTATAGGCCTAGGAGTTCCTGGAATCATAAATCCGGAAAAAGGTTTGGTGGTGTTCTCACCAGATATTGGATGGGAGAATGTGAAGTTAGCAGAAATAATTCAGAATGAATTCAATATTTATGCAGAAATGGATAATGTAACTCGAACTATGGCAGTTGGTGAAAAACTATATGGGTTGGGTCGGGATATGGACGATTATATTTGTATTAACTTAGGTTATGGTATCGGTGCATCTGCATTTATTAATGGTGAAATAATTAGAGGATGCTGTGGTAGTGCAGGGGAATTTGGTCATATGAAAATTGTACCAAATGGTCCGATTTGTGATTGTGGTAATAGAGGATGTCTTGAAGCTGTAGCATCAGCAAATGCCATGGTGAAGGAAGCTCGTAAACGAGCAAAAGAAGTAGAAGATTATAGTATTCTTACGGCGGCTGATAACAATATTTCTAATATAACTGCTAAGTTAATATTCGAGTTAGCGAAAAGCGGCAATAAAGAAGCTGAATACTTGGTTGATAAATCTGTTGAATATTTAGCAATTGGTATAGGAAATTTAATCAATTTCTTGGATCCAGAATTAATAATTCTTGAAGGTGGAGTTTCAAAAGCTGGAAATTTCTTAGTTGATAAAATTAATGGTAAGTTGGGTGGCACTAAGATGAAGTATGCGGGTGAAAAAACACGCTTAGTGATTTCTGAATTAAGTGATTATGCAGCAGCAATAGGATCAACGGCAATGATAATGGATAAATTTATTGAGTCAGGTGGGACGATTAACAGAAAATAGTTTTTTTAGATACTAACTTAGTAAAGCTGATGCAGTTTTATAGCAACTACGATTATAATATTTTCAATAATAAAGTAAAGATGGAAGGAAAAAGGGATGAGTAAAACAAAAAGCACAGGACAAATAATGAAGAGCAGTAATGAATTCAAAAGCGAACATAAGATGATTTCGTTCTTAACATCAAGATCATTTATATTGTTTCTAATGAATCTTGTTCTGTTTATAGTTCTAGCTATTCTTAAAAAAGGGATTTTCCTTGATTGGTTAAACCTAAAGGCAGTATTTTCGTTAATGACATATGATTTGTTACTGGCAGCAGGAATGACAGTAATATTGATTTTGGGTGTTATTGATTTATCTGTTGGTGGTAACTTGGCATTGACGTCAGTTATTTTAGCATTGGCACTTAGAGCAGAAGTTTCGCTTGTATTGTCGTTACTAGCAGCTTTAGCAACAAGTTTTGCAGTTGGATTCTTCAATGGTATTTTATCAACAAAGTTAAAAATTGCACCTTTTCTAGTAACTTTGGGAGCGATGCAAATTACAAGGGGGATAGCACTGGTATTAACTTATGGTCAATATATTTCTTTCCCAAAAGCAGATAAAGGATTCACTACATTTGGTAGATATGAAGTTACATTCTTAAAATTAGGTGGACAAGATTATAAAATTTCGGTTCTGTTGATTATTTCAATTATGTTATTAATATTAACTAGTTATTTGCTGAAAAATTGGAAACCTATGAGACAAATATATTTTATTGGAGAAAACGCAGAAGCTGCTAGGATTAGTGGTATGAGAGTTACGGGTATATCTATTTCTGTATTTCTTATTAGTGCACTGTTCGTTTTTATCTCAGCAGTATTTATGACGGCTAACAATCGAATTGGTTATTCTAATTATGGAATTAGCAGTGAAATGCGGGCTATAGCTGCAGCCGTTGTTGGTGGTGCAAGTATGTCTGGTGGTAAAGGATCACTTTTAGGAACATTCTTAGGAGTTACGTTATTAGCTCTGGTTGGGAATGCATTTGTACTTTTAAATGGAGATCCAAATTGGCAACAGGCTGCTAACGGACTAATATTAATCCTTGCAATAATTGTTGATTCAGTAACAAATATGCGTAAGAGAAGGGGTTAGTTAATTATGAGTGGAATTATTTTAAATGTGAGTGAATTAAGTAAGAGTTTTGGAAGAAATGTTGTATTGAAGAATATCGATTTTGATATAAGAAAAGGTGAAGTTCATGCGCTTATTGGAGAAAATGGTGCGGGTAAATCTACTTTAATTAATATTATTGGTGGAATCCACGTAGCAAATGGTGGAAAGATATCTATGCTAGGTAAAGATGTCAATTTTTCAAATCCAATTCAAGCTATGGAAGCTGGAATTAGTATTGTGCATCAAGAATTAAGTTTGATGCCTAATCTTTCTATCGCTCAAAATATGTTTCTTAAAAGAGAAAAGACTAATAAATTTGGGTTTATTAAATGGAAAAACATGAGAGCAGAGGCTAAAGAAGTTTTTGTGAAAATTGGAATAGAAATTGATCCTGATAAACTAGTTGGTGAACTTAGCGTAGGAATGCAACAAATTGTAGAAATTGCTAAGGCGATGGCATTGGATTCTAAACTTATCATTATGGATGAACCGACATCTTCACTTTCGGAAAAAGAAACTCAAAGACTTTTTGAATTAATTAGAGGTTTGAAGGAGCAAGGGACTTCAGTTGTATATATATCCCATAAGATAAATGAGATTATGGAGATTTCAGATCGTGTTTCCGTTTTAAGAGATGGAATAATGATCTCTACTACTGATACAACAAAAGCGACATCAAATCAAATTGTTCATGATATGGTTGGAAGAGAATTAGAACAACTATATCCTGAAAAGGGTAGCGACTTTGGTGATGTCATAATGGAATGTAATGGGTTATCAAGATTTGGGTATTTTGAAAATGTCAATTTTACTTTGAGAAAGGGCGAGATTTTAGGATTTTATGGTCTTGTTGGAGCAGGAAGAACAGAAGTTGTTAGAGCAATTGCTGGTATTGATAAACTTTCAGAAGGTAAGATTTCAATCGAAGGAAAGTCTATTCATAACAGAAATCCAAAGCAAGCAATTAAAAATGGTATTTGTTATCTTACAGAGGATAGAAAAGCATGTGGCTTATTCTTAGAGTTTAGTGTAAGAGATAACTTAGTTTCATCTAATCATGATAATTACTTTAGTAAAATCGGATTAATAAAAAATAAAGATATTATGAAAGAATCTGACAGGTTATCTGAGGAATTAAGTGTCTATCCAAAAAATGATCAAATAGAAGTTATGAACTTAAGTGGTGGAAATCAGCAAAAGGTGTTGCTAGGCAAATTCATATCTCCTGAACCAAAGATATTGATTGTTGATGAACCGACACGTGGAGTTGATGTTGGAGCAAAAGTTCTTATTCATCAAAAACTACGAACTTTAGCAAACTCAGGGATGGCAATTATTCTAATTTCATCTGAAATGCCTGAGGCATTGGGTTTAAGTGATAGAATTGCTGTATTTAGACAGGGAAGGCTCGTTACCATTTTGGATGAGGAAGAATGTGCGATTACTCAAAAAGACATTATGGTCAATGCGATTAAGTGAGGTAAATAATATGAAAAAAATTGATTTTAAAGCTTTAGTCCAAAAAATAAGCATACAGAATTTAACGCTTGCTGGGCTGATTTTAGTGATAGTAGTCATTGTGCAAATGGCATTTCCAGTTTTCTTAACACCAAAGAGTATAGATGCAATGTTTTTGAATTATGCATTTGAAGGAATCATTGCACTTGGTATGACCTTTATAATTATTACTGGCGGTATTGATTTATCAGTTGCTTCAGTATTTCCATTTGCTGAAATACTCGTTGCGATTTTGATGATGCAATTAGGAGTACCTATGGGTGTGGCTATAGGGATAACGCTTGTTGCATGTACTATGATCGGTGTTTTAAACGGATTAATGGTACATTATTTAAATGTTAATCCAATGGTTATAACAATGGCGATGATGCTAACACTTCGAGGCGTGAATTTATCAATAACAGGAGGTAGTGCGATTTCGGGTTTTCCGGAGAAGTTTTTAGCAATAGGTCAAGATAAATTTATGGGATTAAACATACCTGTACTTATATTTTTAGCACTTGCATTAATTCTTGGAGTGCTGTTATCACAACACAAGTTTTTTCGCCAAGTATATTTTGTCGGCGGAAATGAAAGGGCAGCAGGTATTTCTGGCGTTAATGTTATGACAGTCAAAGTGTTCTTTTATGGAATGAGTGCCTTATTGGCAGGTATTTCTGGAATATTGGGTGCAGCAAGATTTGGTGCAGCTCAATGGGGACATGGATTAAACTATGAGATTAAAGCGATTACTGCTGTTGCAATTGGTGGGGCTAGTCTTTATGGTGGTAGTGGTAAAATTGGATCAACTGTTCTAGGTGTAATATTTTTAGCTGTAATAAATAATGCATTTGTTATGGCGAGTATCAACACATTTTGGCAGGATGTTGTTAATGGTTCAATGCTTATATTGGCGTTGCTTGTTAGCACATTCATCGATTATAGAAAAAAACAAACTGAGCTTAAAAAACGCAATAGCGTAATGGCTTCAAGTTAGTCATATTTTGATAAGAATAATCTTATCAACAAAAAAAATTCTAGGAGGAACAAAACGTGAAAAAAATTGTTGTAGTATTGTTAGTTATGGTAATGATGGTATCTCTTGTTGCATGTTCAAGTGGCGACGCACCTGCTGTTGAATCATCATCAAAAAGCGAAGAAAAAGTAGAGGCTGCAGATCCTGCGCCAGTGGCTGCTGATGAAGATGAATTATATGGTATGGTTGTTTTCTTAAAAGGTAGTGAGTTCTTTAATTGGTGTTATGCTGGTTTCCAAGATGCTGCTAAAACAGTTGGTGTTCAAACAGAACTTCTTGGACCTGCAACTTGGGATGCATCTGAAGAAGCAAAAGCTGTTGATCAATTAGTTGCTAAAGGCGCTATGGGTGTTGCTGTTACTGCTGGAGATGCTGATACATTAGTTGGTTCAATTGATGCTGCTATTGCTGCTGGCGTACCTACATTGACTTTTGACTCTGATTCACCAAACAGTAACAGAATGTTGTTTGTAGGAACAGACCACTTCAATGCTGGATATCAAGCTGGTAAAGCTATCGGTAAAAAAATGGGTGATGATGCAAGAGTTGGCATCTCGATGATTCCTGGTCTTGACTCAATCAATGGGCGTATTGCTGGACTAAAAGCTGGACTTGCAGAAGTTGCTCCTGGCGCACAAGTTGTTGCTGAAGTTAATGACGAAGGTGACCTAAACAAAGCTGAAACTGTTAACACAGCTATGCTTCAAGCTAACCCTGAAATTAACGTAATTTTCTGTGCACATGGTAACCCTGCTACGGGCGCATTAAAAGCTACAAGCAATGTTGGTCGTGATAGTGGAGACAATAAAGTTCAAGTTATGGCATTTGCAATAGACGTTCCTATTCTTCAAGCTATTCAAGATGGTGAATATTATGGAACAGTTGCTCAAAACCCATACTTAATGGGAGTTGAATCATTCTGGAAATTGTATGCAGCGGCACATCCAACACAGTTTGGAAACACACAGTTTGAAGGCTTTGGAAACTTCTCAACAGCTGACTTAGATACGGGCGTTGCGATTTTATTCCAAGGAGATCCAATGATTGATCAATTAATGACACCACCAAACATTGATTAATTTTATTAAAAGGTTAAGGGTTTTAAGAACTTAAGGTTGTGTAATGGGCTTCTCGTAAAAGCCCATTACGCATCATAAAATTGTTGTAGCAAATTATGATTACATTATTTTATCATAATTATTTATATTATTCAATATATACGGATTCAATACAATTTTATTAAAGGTAGAAGTATGCATAGTTAAATAGTTGTAATTGCTAATAGCTAAAATAAGCAATTAGCAATTACATATTTTGTGTATAAAGAAATTAATAAATAGGAGGTGCAATTATGATTCAAGCAATAATGAATAAACCAAAGGAAATTACATTTAATGATATTTCAATCCCTGAAATAAAGGACAATGAAGTGCTTGTCAAGATAATGAAAATTGGGGTTTGTGGCTCTGATATTCATGTATATCATGGCATGCATCCTTATACTTCATATCCTGTTGTACAAGGACATGAGGTATCTGGTGAAATAGATTCAGTGGGAAAAGGTGTTGTTGGTTTAAAAAAAGGTGATAAAGTAACTATCCAACCGCAGGTTGTATGTGGAAAATGCTATTCATGTAGAAATGGGAATTACCATATTTGTGATGAACTAAAGGTTAGGGGATTTCAAACGACTGGTATGGCATCTGAGTACTTTGCGGTTGAAGCTGAAAAAGTGCTTAAATTGCCTGATGATATGAGTTTTGATGTTGCGGCAATGGTAGAACCGATTGCGGTTGCTTCTCATGCACTATCAAGAGCTGGAAGTGTAAAGGGGAAAAATGTACTTGTACTGGGAGCTGGAACAATAGGAAATTTAGTAGCTCAAGTTGCAAAAGCGAGAGGTGCAAAGGCGGTTATGATTACTGATTTGAGTGATTATCGTTTAGACCTTGCAAAGGAATGTGGGATTGATATATGTATAAATCCAACAGAAGATGATTTAACTGAAGCGGTCAATGCATATTTTGGTGAAGATAAAGCAGATCTCATATTGGAGTGTGTTGGGGTCAATCCTACTATGGAACAAGCAATTTCTAATGCAAGAAAAGGCACAAGCATTATTGTTGTTGGTGTTTTTGGACAAAAAGCTAATGTTGATTTAGGTATTGTTCAAGATAGAGAACTTAGCTTAATTGGTACATTAATGTATAAAGAAGAAGACTATTTAAATGCAATTAGTATGATTAATGATAAAACTGTTAATCCTGAATCATTAATCACTACACATTTTGCTTTTAAGGATTACATAAAAGCATATGAATATATCGAAAATCAAAAAGATAAAGCAATAAAAGTAATAATTGATATATGTGAATAAAAATCAGAGAGGATTAATTAAATGAGTAATTTTAATTATTATCAACCAACAGAAATAATGTTTGGTAGAGGAAGAGTCACAGAAATTGGACAGATTGCTAAAAAATATGGAGATAATTGCCTATTAGTTAGTGTTGCAGAATTTGAAGCGATTGCACCATTATATAAAAGAGTAAAAGATAGCCTAGATAAAGCAGGTATGAACTATGCACATTATGATGGTGTTATTGCGAACCCAACAACTGATGAAGTAACAGCAGGAGCAAAGATGGCAAAAGAAATAAAAGCGGATGTTGTTATCGGTTTAGGCGGTGGATCTAGCATGGATACAGCAAAAGCGATTGCTGTTGAGGCGACACATGAAGGGACAGCTTGGGATTATCTTCATTATAAAACACCACCAACTGAAAAAACATTACCGATTATTGCAATTTCTACAACATCAGGAACGGGTTCACAAACAACACCTTGTGCGGTAATAACAAAAACTGAAAATCACGATAAATCTGCCATTTGGCACTCGAATATTTTTGCAAAAGTAGCCATTGTAGATCCTGAGCTTATGCTCACTTTGCCAAAGTCAATGACAGCACAAACTGGATTTGATGCGTTTGCTCACAACTTTGAAGCATATATTTCAAATGGTACGAACCCATATGTTGAAACATTAGCGCTGCAAGCAATACGTAAGATTGTTAAATTCTTGCCGAGAGCAGTTAATGATCAATCTGATATTGATGCAAGAGAAGCAATGGCATGGGCAGATACACTAGGTGGTCTTTCTATTTCATCCGCAGGTGTTACTCTGCCTCATGGTTTGGGTATGCAAATTAGTGGACATTGTCCGCATGTTTCCCATGGTCAGTCACTAGCAGTTTCATATCCTGAGTTTACAAGATACACTTGTTCATCCTCTATTGAGAAGTTTGCAACAGTTGGAAGAATATTTAATAAAGATCTAGTAAATATGTCTGATGAAGTTGCAGCAGAAAAATGTTGTGAAGAGATCGATAAGTTTTTAAAAGAAATTGGACTTTGGATTGGATTTGAAGATATAAATGTGTCTAAAGAAGAAATCAAAATAATTGCAGCTACAGGTCAAGTATTGGGTGACTATAAGAATAATCCTAGAGTTGCATCTCTTGATGAAATGTATGATATGTTGATGAGATGTTACAATAGATAAATTTAAGGAGATAGAATTATGAAAGAAACAGGAATATTAAATAGAGATTTAGCTGGTGCGCTAGCGGGTATGGGTCATTTAGATCAGTTAATGGTAGTTGATGCTGGGTGTGCAATTCCACAGGGAATAAAAACTGTGGATCTTTCACTTAAAGTTAATACCCCGACTGTTATGGAAGTTTTGGAAGAACTACTTCAGCATTTTTCAATTGAAAAAGTTTATTTAGCAAAAGAAACAAAAGAAGTGAGCCCAACAAGGTTTGATGCGTTTGTTGAATTTTTTGGTAAAGATATTGAGCAAGAAGTTGTTGGTATAGACTATATTAGAAAAGCTAGCCATAATGTTAAGCTAATCATTAGAACTGGAGATTTTACTGCTTTTTCAAATGTATTATTAGTTTCTGGTGGTGGCGATAGATGGTATTGTGAAAAATAAAGATATTTTACAATTGAATTTTAATAACAAGGAGTTAAGATGTTTGATGTAATTGCTATGGGGGAGCTACTAATAGATTTCACTCCCGCAGGGTATTCAGAAAAAGGAGAAATGCTATTTGAGAGAAACCCAGGTGGCGCACCAGCAAATGTATTGTCTGCAGTTGCAAAACTTGGTGGGAAATGTGCTTTTATTGGAAAGGTTGGTAAGGATATTTTTGGTGATTATCTTAGTAAAGTTCTGTTAGATAATGATATAGATAATTCTGGATTAAAATTTAATGAAAGTATTAACACAACTTTAGCTTTTGTTCAGCTTGGTGAAAATGGTGAAAGAGATTTTAGTTTTTATAGGAAACCTGGTGCTGATACGACAATTAATAGCAATGAAATTAATCTAGAATTAATAAATAATACAAAGATATTTCATTTTGGATCGCTTTCGATGACAAATGAACCAGCGAAATCAGCAACTTTAAAAACAATTGAGTATGCAAAAAAAATGGGTAAAATAATTTCATACGATCCTAATTGGCGACCGCTCCTTTGGGAAAATGAATCGTCAGCAAAGCAAGGGATGCAGCTTGGTTTAAAGTATGCTGATATCTTAAAAGTATCAGAAGAGGAACTGGAGTTTCTGACTGGCGAAAAAAAGATTGAAGCAGGTGCTGATATTTTATACAAAGGTGGAATTGAACTAATATTTGTTACACTTGGCGATAAAGGATGTTATTACAAGTATACAAATGGAAGTGGGTTTGTTCCTGCATTTAAAGTAAAAGCTATTGATACGACAGGGGCTGGAGATTCATTTATGGGGAGCATAATTTATTCATTAAAGGATGTGCTGATTGCAAATATTAATAATGGAGATATGCTGAATATTGTAAAAAAGGCAAATGCAGTTGGTGCGATATGCGCAACTAAAAGAGGCGCTATTAATGCAATGCCATCAAAGCAGGAGTTAAAAGTATTTATAGAAACTGGTATAGTATTTGAGGTTTAAAAAATCAGGGAGAGAACTATGAAAGCTTTGGTATATAAAAAGAGAGAAAATTTTAGTATAACAGAAGTGGAAAAACCAGTAATTAGCGATAATCAGATTTTATTGAAAGTCAAATATTGTGGTATTTGTAAAACGGATTTACACATACATAACGGAAGATTCATTTCGGAATTTCCACTAATACCGGGACATGAATTTACAGGAATCGTTGAAGAAGTTGGAAAAAAAGTTGTGGATCTTAAGGTTGGTGACAGAGTTGTTGCTGATAATACGGTTTTGTGTGGGAAGTGTTATTACTGCAAAAGAAATCAACCTCTGTATTGCGAAAACTTTGTATCTTTAGGGGTAACAACATCAGGAGGATTTGCGCAATATGTTGCTGTTAATAGTGATAAAATTTTTACAATTTCAGATAGCTTAAGCTTTGAAGACGCTTCATTTGCTGAGCCTACCGCTTGTGCGGTACATGGTATGGATATGATTGATGTTCAAAATGGAGATAACATTTTGATGTTTGGCGCTGGCTCAACTGGGATTATTCTAGCACAACTTTTAAAGCAAGGCGGTGCTGGAAAAGTGGTTGTTGCTGCACCAACACAATTCAAGCTTGATATTCTGAAAGAATATGGCATTGAAACTGTGAAAATAAATCGTAGTGATGTTTCTGTGAGTGAAGCTGAAATAAAAAGTTATGGACCGCCAATGGGATATGATATCGTAATTGATGCTACAGGGGCAACATCGATATTACAGTCCGCATTTAAATATGCAAAAAAGGGATCAAAAATTGTTATCTATGGGGTTTGCAACGAGAGTGATACAATTAGTATAAATCCATACGATGTTTTTTCACAGGAATACAAAATTATTGGATCTTTTGCTCAAACACATTGTTTTGATAGAGCAATAAATGCACTAGAAACGGGGATAGTTAAGGTGGACAATCTTGTTACTCATAAGTTTAGCTTAGATGATTATGACAAGGGTTTAGACACTATTAAAGACGGAAGGCAGAGTATTAAAATTTTGATAGCGCCTTAAAGTGGAAAAAACACTTTTATCAGAGAATGATAAAATTAGCTTTTCTGAAAGTTAAGGCTCCCTCTACTGATTGCTGATATTAATTTAATATTAAGAATTTATGGAATACCGAATAATATAATTAATTCACGCTTTGTAAGTCTACTTTTAGCCAAGCTGGCAAACAAGCTGGATGATCTCACCGTGCTGCTCGATGTAGGTCGAATTCTGTCTACTGTTAAGATGCAGAAATTAGAATCAGTATAATAGGAGAGAGCACACAAATGAAAAGAGTTAATAATATGAAGAAGTTGCAAAAGGCGAAAAAAAATAGTAAGAAGATGAAGATATCCACACGCTTGTTGTTAAGCTTTGGTGTTCTGTTGGTGTTATTAGTTGTTGTTGTCGGAATGGAATACAACACCATCAAAAGCTTGCAGTCAAGAAAAGACCGTTTATTAAATGCAACGAACATCAATGAAAGCACACAGCTTATCACACGATGGACATTTGATTATTATATTTCAAATGCAGATAAATCCGCCACAGATGTAGAAAAAAACTATCAAATCACAAAAGAGTATATGGAAGAAGGACTTAGTCTACATAAGGATCCAGAATACCAAGAAACAATGAATAGAATGAAAACAGAAATTGATTCATACCATGAGTTGTTTGAACAATATAAACAAGATGTTGCATTAAATGTTGAATATACAGCAGTCATGGTTGACGCTATTATAAATATTGAAACGATGCTTAAAGAAATAAAGGATGGACAGCAAGTACAAGTAGATGCACTGTTTAATGACATGTATAATGGTGTAGAAGTGCCACCTAAAATGCTTGAAGAGGAATATATAGAAGCAGTAACCGCACTACAGGCTTATATTGATGTGAAAAATGTAACCATCAATGAATTGCAATATATATTGAGGAATGATCAAGAATCAGATGATGCAGTATTTGCAGAAATTCAGGCTTGCAGAGCTAATGCTGATTGGATGACAAAAAGTTTTAGTGATGCAGAGGATATAAACAGGGTTCAAGTGGCCAAAAGCAGCATTTACGACTTTGTTTCAGCGTATAAAAAATATAAGGGATTGATAGCTAAGCGAGAGAAAAACAAGGCTGTATTAAGAGAACTATCATTCAGTATAACAGATAAGGCGGGAGCACTGGCAGATGCTCAAGAATCAAAAATGACGACTGATATGAATGATGCAATCTTATTTGCAATAATCATTGGTGTAATAAGCATTATAATCGGATTATTACTCGCAGTCTTTATCACACGTAGCTTGACTAAACAATTGACAGCAAATATGAATCAATTATCCAATTCCGCAAACCTTGTTTCTTCTGCTTCAACTCAGTTAGCAAGTGCAGGTCAGCAACTTTCTGAAGGTTCAGCTGAGCAAGCGGCTTCAATTGAAGAAACCTCGGCAACAATGGACGAAACGTCATCAATGGTTATGCAAAATGCAGAAAATACTAAACAGGCAAATACCCTTTCAAAACAAGCAAGTCAAGCTGCAACTGAGGGTTCGCACAAAATGTGTGTCATGTCAAAGTCGATGGATGAACTAAAAAAATCAAGTGGCGAGATTGCAAAGATAATTAAAGTAATAGATGAAATCGCTTTCCAGACAAACATGCTCGCACTAAATGCGGCCGTTGAAGCAGCAAGGGCTGGTGATGCTGGATTGGGTTTTGCAGTTGTTGCACAAGAAGTTCGTAACCTTGCGAAGAAGAGTGCTCAGGCAGCAAAGGATACGGCAGAAATTATTGATCGAAACATCGAGCTATCAGAACAAGGTGTTGTAATTGGTGATGAAGTTAATATATCTTTGCAAGAAATCATGGAAAAGACCAATGATGTTAATCAACTAATGAGTGAAATTGCAGCAGCGAGTGAAGAACAGGCAAAAGGTACATCACAAGTGACTGAGTCAATTGGGCAGATGGAAAAAGTTGTACAAATGAATGCTGCAACTGCGGAAGAAAGTGCAACTTCAGCGGAAGATTTACAGACACAGGCACGTGCACTTGAAAGTGTTGTAGATGAACTCAATGAATTGGTAAAAGGAACAGACAATAAAGTCAAAAAACGAAAAAAATCAAGGACACGGATTCGGATGAACAAAATATCGACCAGAAAATGGAGTTGACGGCGAGCAATATGAATACAACTGAAAAGTATTTAGTATCACCCGATGATGTAATTCCATTGGATGGAGAAGATGAATTTTAGATTTTGAAGTAATATGCTTCCCTTTTTTAATAAAGTGAGGGGAGCATAATTGAAACAAGTGATTGTTTATATTTGGTTGGAGAGTAGAGATGGTGAAAACAACTAAATGCACGCAATATAAAAATGAGGAACATATGGATATTGAGATGTCTTGTTCACATATGATTGATGATGAAAGTATTGATGAAATATTGCTAATTTCTCATGATATTACTAGTAGAAAGAAAATTGAAAGAGAAAAAACGATAAGTGATTCGATTATACGTAACCAACAAAAATTAGAAGTGATTGGAACGCTGGCAAGCGGGGTTGCACATGAAATTAATAACCCAATCAATGGCATCTTAAATTATGGACAGATTATTTTAGATGCTGATCCGAATGATACAAATATAAAAGAATATGCAAAAGAAATAATTAGCGAAACAAATCGGATCTCTCAAATTGTTAAGGATCTCTTGGGTTTCTCACGGCAAAGCAATCAATATTATAGCTTTGCTAATATTGAAGATATTATTTCGCAAACTCTTTCTTTGGTTAAAACGACTATTAAGCATGATCAAATTGAGCTTATCGTGGATATAGCGGGAAACTTACCACGGATTAAATGTCGGAGTCAACAGATTCAACAGGTAATCATGAACTTATTGACAAATGCACATGATGCACTGAATGAAAAATTTTCTGGATACGATCAAAAGAAGATTATGAAATTAAGTTGTAGTCAGTTAAACACAAAAGACAGAAAATGGCTTGAAATTGTTGTAGAGGATCATGGTGTTGGGATATCAGAGGATATTATGGATAAAATATTTGATCCATTTTTTACGACGAAGGAGCATGAAAAAGGCACAGGGCTTGGACTTTCAATCAGTTATGCTATTGTAAAAGAACATCAGGGTGAAATGAAAATTGAAACAGAAATAGGTAAATATACGAGATTTATCTTACATTTGCCATGTAATAATGAATAGTGTATTGTTCGTTGAAAAAATTATTGGATTACCAACACTATTTGAACGCTTTTAATTGGAAAATTCAAAATTCATACATTTTTTGCCCTAACACTCATTTTTATAGTCGTTGCTTATTGATTTATTAATAAGAATTTAGTAAAATATAGCGATGGTGACAGCGACATAATGTGGCAAATAGCAATTGAAAACTATTTTGCGCCACTAACGAGATATACTCAAGAGCACGCGTGAACCCCTGACTGATAATCTAGGTTTTATATGCCATTATAGTAATATATAGTCAAAAAAACACGTAGTTTTATGGCATATATAAGACATATATACTATAAATGTAATAAATCACCTCATTAATTTACATATTATGACACATCTTTATTGGCCGAAAGCTCCAGGTTGTTCGGTCAAAAAACCTGCTAAGATAAATCAAGAGTTTTCTAGCAGTTTTTTTGATTAAATAATTATGAAATAATCGCATCACAAAATAGTAGCATTGTTAAAAACAATACTACCAAATAGTTATTTAATTATGACTATTTATAAAGAATGGAGTTCACAAACTCTTGCATAATATATTCTTAAAAACTTGTTTAGCCCTGCAATCTTAGCCAGACGTTTATGCTTTCCTTCAGATTCTTTTTTAATAATGAAATCATAAACAGCACAATCTTCTGTTGGCTTAATAGTTTTTAGGCATTTCATCACCTCGTAACCTGTTTTACGAAGCAACGCAGATCCACGTTTAGATATCTTTCTTCTTGTGCCATAAAAGTTCCCTGATTGATATGGCGGAGCATCAATGCCCGCGTATGCAATTAGTGCTTTTGCGCTATGAAATCTTCTAACATCTCCAATCTCAGCAATAAGTCTTGGAGCCAGTACATTTCCAACACCATTCATATCCCTAACAATTTGATATTCAGGCAAAGACTTTGCTAATTCTTGCATTC
>JMSV01000070.1_pt1 | contig 17524 bp, 12 predicted proteins | sample 179021 | NCBI WGS metagenome assembly JMSV01 (sample SAMN02769581, study PRJNA246767) | bioreactor metagenome | isolation source: Culture-2 Bioreactor Bmz derived from microbial biomass from the upper 2 cm... | place: Germany: Bremen | collected day 87 after inoculation | reverse complement strand
GTCAAATACTTATCATTTTCTAAATTCATATTATTCACCTCACATTTTAGTATACTATCACGTATTTATTTATGCAACACAAAGTTACCCACAATGCACCTACACTTTAATCGGCAATTTAATAGTATAATATCAATTGCATAAATTAAAAAAACATTAATTATAATCAAGAAAAGTATTACGAAAGACTTCACCATTTTGCCTTAAAGTCTTAAACCATAAAAATCAATCAACACGCAAATGATCCATTCTTGTTAGTAATCAAAATCTAAATAAACATACTTTTTTCTACCAATATCGCTTTTTGCACTAATCTTTAATCTTTTAACACAAAACGATTTTATAAATTCACAGAATATCAAAACCACCTACAACTTTTGATAAAGCAAAACTCTTAGCTTTATCAATAATTAAAGAAGAATATTTCCTTCTTTGATAAATACAAGTTTAAGGTGGTTTTAAACAAAAGCTAAACTGTTATATCCATATGGTGCAATGTTCCTGCTGTTCCGTCTTCACGCAAAAATACGGATGAGTTTTTCATCGTTCCTTGGTTGTCACCGCCACTAACCATATCAAACTCCGTATCAACTGCATTAAGATATATCGCACCTATACCAACATCAGTTATCTTAAACAGAGTTTTGTCAGCACCATCAGTTGTCAATATTGAAAGTTTACTAAAGACATCATCAGCTTCATCAATCCATCCATTATTGTCAGAATCATAAACCCTTAACGCTTCAAAACCATCACCATTTTGTGGACCGAAGAGTTCAGATCCATCATCTATTACACCATTACCATTTTTATCATATGCCAAAAATCCACTACCCGACGTCGGCATTGAAATACTCTCCGTTTTTCCATCACTGTCTAAATCAAAGTCATGCTTCATTTGGCTAAGCGAAGGAGCACTTGCTCCAAAAGCAACCACAAGTGGATCTATTTGTTTTTGTTTTTGACCTGTGTTTATATTCAACACAAACTCTTGTCTAGTCTGTCTTACCATATTGAAATCCAACTTAAAGTCAATGCTTCTACCATCACTTGTTGTAACCGAACCCACAGAAGAAAAAGATATTTCCTGTTTTTCTTCATAGACCTCTCTATGGGTAAATTCAATATTCATGTTATTAAGCTGATTATTAATTCTTAGCCCATTATTTCTTTTACCCTCAATCGGTTTGCCTTGAGCCCCATTCTTGCCACCAATTTCAAGATCAAGAAACGAGCGATCAAGCTTCACATCTTTACCTCTCAATTTTGACAACATAGACTCCAAAAGCTTTAGTGTTGCCATCTTTTTATCCCTAACTATGTCTTCACTATCTGAGTCTTTGCCCTTAACTTTCTTGCCTTTCAATTCATCAGATGCTATATCCAACTGATATGCCTTTTTATCAATGCTAGGTTTTTGTTCTGTTTGAGCATTTTGTGTACGAACAATATCTGTGATTTCACTTTTCTTTTCATGATTGCTAAAACCCGATTGATTAACCTGATAATCCATTATCCTCATAATATAAACGACTCCTTTCGTTTTCTTTTATATATATATCGGTATTTTTCAAATAATCATGAGTATTTTCTTAATACTGTCTAAAGGAATTATTACTATTTTGTAATATTTCAAACAAGTAAATCTTCACTAGCAATTTTGCTAAAATAATGATAATATTATTGTTATTAAAGATTCAATAGTTACACTAGATTTTTCACTATTTTATTAATAATTATTGAAAATATATTTTTTTGGGTAGGGGTTATGGCAGATAAAAAACGAATGGAATTTCAAGCACCTGATTATGCAGGAGCAGTTAAAAAAGCAGAGAAGCATTTCAAAGTCAAAAAGGAATCATTAGAAATTAAAAAACTAGCTAGTACAAAAAAAAGCGGTTTTTTAGGTTCAAAAAAGATGGTAAAAATATCTGTAACGAAAAAGAAGAAAATTGTCAAAAAAGAAGTTGAAAAAGAAAAAGTAATTGTAGTTGAAAAAGGACCATATTTTGACCGTTCAGATTTCATATTAGATTATACTGATGACGGCATTTGTTTGGGACTTATTAAAAATGCCGATCCTTTAGATCCACTTAGACGCCAAGAGATTATTGATTATATCAATAAAAAATATATTAAAGATTTAAACTCTGATTTATTAATACCTATTTTAACTGGTAGAGTTATAAAATCCCAAGACGAAATCAACAAACAAAAAGAATTAGACGACGCAAACATATCAAACAACGATAAAGATAAGCCTAAAGAAGATGACAACAAACTAACCATCATCGCTCCTGCTCAAGAAGAAAAATATGCTAGAGCAAAAGTATCGGTTTCTACTATCGATAATGATCATGAAGGATTTATAAACTTATCTCATCCAGATGAAAAGGGTGAGCATAGGACTAAAGATGAAATTTTGGAAGCTTTACATTCAAATGAAATCGTATTTGGTATATTAGATGAAAAAATCGATGAATTCATCAAAAATCCTGTTTATGCTCAAGATTATTTGGTTGCTCAAGGAACGCTCCCTCAAGATGGCGATGATGCTTCTCTAGAAGTTTTATTTAAAACCGAACACGAAGGAAAAGCGACAGAAACCGAACATGGAAAAGTTGACTTTTGGGATTTAGATCTGTACGAGAGTGCGCATGAAGGACAGGTGCTTTTACAGAAAACCCCTCTAGAAAAAGGTATAGATGGGCAGACCGTAAAAGGCAATATTCTAGGAGCAAGAGACGGAAAAGACGTACATATTTTTGCAGGAAAAAACACAGCGATAAGTAAAGATGAACTTACCCTAACCGCTACTGTTGCTGGAAGAGTTGAATATAACAACGATAGAGTAGATGTATTTACTGAACTTAATATAGAATCAGATGTGGATTTAAGCGTAGGTAACCTTGATTTTGATGGATATATTAAGATAAAGGGCGATGTTATATCTGGTATTACAATAAATGCTACTGGTAGTATTTTTATAGGCGGAAGTGTAGCAGCAGCAAAAATACATTCTGACAACGACATCACAATCAAAGGTGGTATGAACAGCGGCGACAAAGGATCGATAACCGCAGGCGGAAATGTTTGTGCTAGGTTTTTAGAACAAACACAAGTTAATGCAAAAGGCACTGTAAGCGCTGGATATATTTTAGATTGTGATATAATAGCTGGAAATGCAGTAGAAGCTGTGCAGGGCAGAGGACTTATTCTCGGTGGTAATATATGTGCTGGAAAATATATTTCAGCTCTAGAAATAGGAAACACTTATAATATTATCACATATGTTGAGCTTGGAGTTCCTGTGGAAAGATGCGATGAGCTTCATGAGGAAATTACTAAAATCAATGAAAAGAGTCAAAGTATAAAGCCTCTTTTAGAAGCGCTAACTGCAAACCCTGATGCAATCCCTAAAGAAAAAGCTGAACAACTTATGCAGACTTTAGTAAGTGATAAAGAACTGATAAAGAAACATGAGGCGGAGATAGCTAGTATTTTTGAAGCAAGACGTTATGCAATCAATCATGGTAAAGTCCATGTATTTAAGTTAATATACCCTGGAACAGTCGTCGTTATGGGCGAGGATATAAACAAAATACAAAAAACAAATAGATTTTGTTCATACAAAAAATATAATGGCAAAGTTACCTTCTCAGAGTGCGAATTACCATTAGATAGTATCAAGTAAATTATAATATTTAGTGTTTTTTATTCTAGCAATTTTGTTAAGAAAAATATAAACTGTGCAGATTAATTATTAATCAACATATCTTTTAAGCTTTAAGTTTCATAAAAAAATGAATCTGCACACTAAAAAGCACTCGACAAAACACAAATAGTATAAATTTTTTCGCAAGAAGAATCAAAATAGCAAAACAACCTATCAATAAAAATTGGCAAAATAATAATTGCGCAACCGCAGACATGTTTTTTTAGAACAGCATCAAGATATTTATCAGACAAAAATCAACGCCGACATCTTAAAGAAACTATTCTTTTTTAGAGACTTTACAAGCAGAATATCAAACAAAGTATGAATGCGAAACTATCATAAATATCAAATTAATTATATCTTAGAATCAACGTACAAATACTAGTGAAACAAATGATTTTAAAAGATATCTTTTAAACTGTTAACTCAATAATAAGCAAAATTAATAACTAATAGGACGAACTATAATTTACAAAATAATAAAGGAAAATTCAAACGTTATTAAAACCAACGTTTAGTCAATAAGTTTTAAGTTTTACAAAAGTAATTTAAAATAATGAAATAGGGGTGATATAAATGGCAGTACAAAAAAACAAATATTTAACATTTGAGTTGGACGATGAGGGCTATGCAATTCCTATACTTAAAGTTAAAGAAATCATTGGAATGATGCAAATCACAGAGGTTCCTAGGCTACCCAAATTTGTTAAAGGCGTAATAAATCTTAGAGGCAAGATTATACCAGTAATAGACTTGAGACTAAAATTTGGCTTAGAAGAAAAAAGCTATGATGAACGAACATCAATAATCGTTGTAGAATTAGAAACAGAGAACTCCACCAGCGTTAGTGGTATGGTTGTCGATACAGTAAATGAAGTATTAGATATCAACGATACTGATATTGAACCGCCACCACGTTATGGATCTGATGTAGATCAAGCTTTTTTAACAGGCATGGGAAAAGTACAAGAGAATGTAATTATGCTTCTTAATGCAGATAAAATACTATCTAGCACAGAGATACAAAAGCTTGAATCAGTATAAAAGAAGAGGGGAGACATTAAAATGAAAAACATGAAATTATCTACACGCTTATTTTTAAGCTTTGGAATATTGTTAGTGTTATTAATGGGTGTAATCGGCTTAGATTATATCTCAATATCAGAACTTCGAGCAAGCAAAGACAGGTTAGTAAATGCTGAGGCCATTAATTCTAGCACACAACTAACAAGGCGTTGGACATTGGATTACTACGCTACGGGTGTAGAAGAATCAGCACATAATGTAACAAAAAATTACAACGTCACAAAGATGCTTATGGATGAAGGGCTTTCTCTTTATAAAAGTGCTGAGGAACAAGACACGATAAACTCCATGAAATCTAATCTTGATTTATACCATGAATCATTTATTAAATATAAGGAATATGTTGAGAAAAATGAAGCATATTCCACCGCTATGGTTCACGATGTCGATAACATTTTAGCAAAATTAGATAGATTAATTGCAGGACAAGAAAAAGATTTTGATTCGTTTATAACTGAAGTTAATAGTCTTAAATCGACGAGCAAAGTAAATATTACTGAATTAGCTTCGCAAATGGAAAAAGAGTATTCTGAAGTTTTAACTTCAAACCAAACTATTATTTCAACCCAAAGTGTAATGCTTGCTGAACTTCGATATCTTATTCATCAAGCTGATGTTTATGACGACGAAGTTTATACTAGACTTGAAACGCTAAGAGAACGTTGTGATTGGTTATACAATAATTTTGATAAAAGCGCCGATAAAGGTTCAATAAATGAAATTAGGCTGTATATAGATGAATTTATAGTAAAGTATGAAAAATATAAAACTGCGTTAGATCTCCAAGCAGCAGAAAAAGATCTTTTAAGTGAGTTATCATATAACATTACTAACGATGCTGAAACACTAGCCTTGACTCAAGTAGAAAAAATGGATAGTGATATGACTAGCACTATTTTCCGAGCTTTAATAATCGGAGCTATAAGCGTTATAATAGTATTATTACTAGCATTTTTCATAACTCGCAGTTTGGTTAAACAACTGAAAAAAAGCATGGATAAATTGACCAATTCTGCTGGTCTTGTTTCATCCACATCTTCACAATTAGCAGGTGCAGGTCAGCAACTTTCTGAAGGTTCTGCTGAACAAGCAGCTTCTATCGAACAAACATCAGCAACAATGGACGAAACATCGTCAATGGTAAAACAAAATGCACAGCACACAAAACAAGCTAATGAGCTTTCTATGGAAGCTAGTAATGCCGCAGCCGAAGGATCAAACAAAATGCACGGCATGACAAAATCCATGGATGAACTCAAAAAATCAAGTGCAGAAATTGCAAAAATAATCAAAGTCATTGATGAAATAGCTTTCCAAACAAATATGCTAGCACTAAACGCAGCTGTTGAGGCAGCTAGAGCTGGTGATGCTGGATTAGGCTTTGCAGTTGTTGCCGAAGAAGTTCGTAACTTAGCACAAAAGAGCGCCATGGCTGCAAAAGATACGACAGAAATTATCGATAAGAATATCGAACTTTCACAGCAAGGTGTTATTATAAGCGACGATGTCAATACATCTCTAGAAGAAATTATGACAAAAACAAATAATGTTAATCAAATCATGAGTGAGATTGCAGCAGCAAGTGAAGAGCAATCAAAAGGCACAGCCCAAGTAACGCAAGCAATCGGAGAGATGGAAAAAGTTGTACAAATGAATGCAGCCACAGCACAAGAAAGTGCAGCTTCAGCAACAGATTTACAGACACAAGCGCAGGCTCTTGAAGGAGTTGTATCTGAACTAAGTAGCTTAGTGAAAAAAGCCACAGCAGAAGGCGCAAAAGAAAATATCAAAATGCTAAAAAATGAAAAAAAGAAAAAGCTAAAGGAAAAGAGAAAAAAAGTTAAGCAGTTGGCATCAAATAAATCGTCTAATTCTAAAAAGCATATAGTATCACCAGATGATGTGATACCGCTAGACGATAGTGACGAATTTTAATCTAAAAACCAACCCCCTCATTCACATCTCTTTGTGAAATGAGGGGGTTATTTTATGTAAACAATACGGATTCAAAAGTTATTATCTATACCTCTTTACCGCCACTACCAGCTTTTGTCAAATAAAAGCTCGGCTTGTATCCCATTGCTGCTGTATATTTTTCTTCAACAATACGCTTGAAATCATCAACCTTGTTAGCTTTCACGATGCTGATATTACATCCACCAAAGCCACCACCAGTCATACGAGAGCCAATAACACCATCCACATCCATTTCAATATCAAAAACTGTGTCCAATTCTGCTCCAGTTGCCTCATAATCATCCCTTATTGATATATTTGCTTCAATCAATAGAGTTCCAAATGCATCAATATCCCCAGCTTTCAAAACTTCTACCGCTTTAACCGTTCTTGCTTCTTCTGTCACACAATGCGTCGCCCTATTATATATGATTTCATCTTCAAAATATTGCTGATAGCTTTGCAATTGTTCTATACTCATATCACATAAATTAGCAAAACTTCCTCCATTATCGTTGATAATCTTTAACGCCTGCTCACATTGAGTTCTTCTCGTATTATATTGAGAATCAGTAAGCTTGTGCGGCGCATTAGTATTTGTGATAACAATTACATTATCCTTCATATCAAGCGGCACTTGCTCATATTCAAGAGTTGCACAGTTTAAAAAAATCGCATGATCTTTCTTTGCATGCGCTGATATAAACTGATCCATTATCCCACAATTCATACCCACATACTCATTTTCTGCCTTTTGACCAAGAACAGCGATTTGTTTCATATCAAGAGTATCAGCACCGCCTAATTTTGCAAGGCAAATAGCGGTCGCCACCTCTATCGATGCAGATGAAGAAAGCCCAGCACCATAAGGCACAGTTCCATGATAAAGCAGGTCACATCCGACCAAATTAAACCCAGCCTCTTTCAACATATAAGCTACACCAACTTGATAATTCCCCCACTCTAAGCTCTTATAAGCATCAAGCTTATCAATATCAGCACTAACCCTGTTAGGCAAGCTTGTAACCGCCATATTTATCTTGTTTTCGCCATTTAATCTTGCAATAATAGTGTTGTTAAACTCCAGTACAACAGGAAAAACAAGTCCTCCATTATAATCAATATGCTCTCCAATAAGGTTTATTCTACCTAGTGCAGAGAAAACTCGTATATCCTTTTCGCTGCCACCATATATACCTAAAAACTCTTTTATCAATTCTTTATTTGTCATTACTCTTCTCTGATAAATCAAAAATAAATATATCTTAAATAATCTTGATCGACCTTTTTCAATAGACGACTTATGTAATAATTTAGACCTATCAAAGAGTCATATTCATCACTATTTCAAAAAGCATTTAAACTCAACACCATCATTATATGCAACGAAACTTAAACTAGAAATCGCAGCAAATTATCTTCGCATAACATCCATGCCAATAAAAGAAATTGCGCTTAACTTGGGCTATATTGATGCATACTACTTTTCTAGAGTTTTTAAAAAAACATATTCGGTTTCTCCAAAATTCTATCGAGCAAACAGTTAATCAACCTATATATTATTTCATTTTACCTATAATATCATTGCAATACATAAATCAAATCAGTTGCCATATTCTTTTTCAATAGCATTAAGCAATTTCTATTTTGATTCAATGTTCTCTATCTTCTTCAATGGCTTGCTAAATACATCATTTGGTCAAAACGTTAGTATCGTTTCTTCTACAAAAGTTGTCAACAGATACGTTGTTGGTATAGGTGCAGGTTTCTTGTTCTCAACAACAGTTTCAGCAACACCAATTATATTTGATAATTGTCACATATTTTTGGCAAACTATATGATAATATCAAAACAAGATAATAAACCTTTATTTAAGGAGATAGATAAAATGGATAAATATATTAAGAATATAGAATTTTCAAAACCACAATCGTTGGTATCATTAGTGTCATATCAGCCAGGTCAAGTTGTGAGCCGAACTCTCTCTCAAGGAAAAGCTCTCAGTTTAACTCTCTTTGCATTTGACAAGGATGAAGAAATCAGTTCTCATGCATCAAAAGGAGATGCAATGGTTCATATTTTGGATGGAAAAGCAAAAATCACAATCGGTCAAGACAAGTTTGATGCAAAAAAAGGTGATGTTATTGTTATGCCTGCCAATGTGCCCCATGCACTTTTTGCAACAACTCAATTTAAAATGATGTTAACTGTTGTCTTTAAATTGGACTAGTATACAAAAAATTAAAGCCATAAATCTTAATGTGGATTTATGGCTTTTCTTATATTATTTTTCAGCGATAAAAACTTATATCTAGTGCCTTCTGCCACCATGACGCGATTGTGGCAACTCCTCTTGTTCAAATTGATCACCACTTGTAGCCGCTTTATTAAGTGCATCGATTACAGCATTTTTTATTCCAGTTGATGTCATTGTCGCACCAGAGATGCTATCAACTTGCGGAGTTTGCTTTTCTACTATCTCATCAGGAAGATATTCCATTGGATAGCCATAAAACTGCTGCCCAACCTCATTATGAGATATTATTACTACTTGCTCTATTAGATCATCTTTTATAGTTACTTCTACGGTAAGATCTGATCCAAAACCATCAGCAACTCCCTCGTATACACCATCTACATACATTTTATTTTCAACGCTAACTTCATCGCTATTATCCATTGTCTCTTCATCACTAACAACACTTTCATCTTTTAAAGGTTTCTCTGCTAAATCAAACATATCAGAATCTGTATCATCTTGGCTAATTTGCTCAACATCCTGTTTTGGTGAAAATGCATTTTTAATCAATATATGCGCCGTAATCCCAACATCAAGTAGATGTATAACCGTCAATACAACAACCGCAACGGTAAGAGCCCTATGGATATTAACCCATAGCTTTCTTGTCATCTTGGATTTTATCATATAACTAGCTGACATAATCGCTATTGCAAAAAAAGTAATAGAACCCCAATCAGTTGATATTATCTTTTGTGAAGAAAAAAATCCATGAATCAACGAAACCACTAAAAAAGCTATACCAATCCGCTTATGATACAACCTGAGTGTCCTGTTTAATCCAAACAAAAATGATCCTTTTTTAATTATCTTTTTCTTGATTAATACTCTTAATATCCATATAACAACTACTGCAAATAGTAATAATACGCTAACCCATGCAGTAAATATATTTATAAATAAACCCATTTTATAACCACCTCTAATTTTTATGTTTATTATATTTAATGTATCAAAAGATACTCCAATTTTATTTCTATACCTATATTATAACTTCAATATGAAGCAAATATGAACGGCAAGCATAAAACTTAAATATTTATACTTTCGTTAATCTTATGTTAATTTGAAATTTTTATCTGTTACATAGTTACTAAACAACAAACAAAAAAGATACATCCAATCAACAGATGTATCTTCTTTCATAATTTTTTTGACCTGCTACGTAGGTAAATAATTTGTATTTTATATATCCGCTAGATGAACTAAAATTTATCTTGAATAAACTATCAATTGATTTTTTCCTTGTGCTTTGGCTTGATATAGCGATGTATCCGCCAGATAGATAAGCTTTGAAGCCGAGTCCTTCTTGTTACTTTTAACAGCACCCATTGAAATGGTAAAACCAAGTTTAGATAGACTATCTGTTAATGACTCGTGTAATTCTGCAAGATGCTGTTTAAAATTTAAATTTTCCTTATGTGTAAGAAGTGCGATAAACTCATCGCCTCCAAAACGCCCACAACACCCATCTCTGATACAATCTTTTAATGTCTCAGCTAATAAATTGATGCACTCGTCACCAAAAACATGACCATGTGTATCATTAATATCCTTAAAATTATCAATATCAATCATCAATAAATAAAACTCTTCTTCTGTTATCTTTTCCTCAACGATGCTGGAAATATAACTCTTTGAATAAAGCTCGGTTTGGCTATCATAAATCGCCTTTTCCTTGTGCGTAATTTCTAACATCTCATGTGTCCTATCTCTCGAATATGCAATAAAACAAGGAAAGAACGTCAGAATCAAAAAGTAAAGAGAATATTGGACAAAGAATTTAACACCAAAATATCCAAATATAATTTCTAGAAATAATATCGTTAAATAGTATGCTATGGGTATATATATGCCTGGTTTGCGTTCGAATAAGAATATGGATACCATAGGTAGTAAAAGTGTAATCATATGCTCGAACCTAGGAGCTTCGATAGTAATATATGCGTAAAGTGATGCGGTGAATAAAATAAAGATAAAAACAAATGAGAATAATTCAATATTGTTCGTTGTCCTAAGGATAATAAAAAGTCCAATAGTCGATATAATGCCAACAATATTCATGATAATATAAGCGGTCGATTCTCCTGAAATCATATTGGTAATCAACATACATGTAAATCCTATTACACTGCTAGCAAGCATCGTAATTATTGCAATGCGTTTCCAATAGTCGTTCAATTTTGCGGGTACTGGCTCTTTTCCTGCAATAGTTTCAAACATTTTCATCATTATTATTTTTTCCCTTTATCTGGACACGGTACTTTAACCTTAGGTTTCTCACGACAATTCATATTATACTACAATTTACACTATATTACCACATAGTAATTTATTACCTTTATAAAAAACATACTTTTTATTAGCCAAAAGGCATAAAATTTTTATTAATTGACATAAAATCTAAATAATAATTAACTGCGTGCCATTAAATTCGCTATTATAAATCAAAAAAACAGAGGCTGACCAATGAAATTAATTTTCTATATAAGTTTCCAGTTTAACATTCGCTTCATCCAGTATTTTTATTGCAAAATCATCTGGATATGAATGTTTAAAAACAACTCTTTTAATTCCTGCATTAACAATCATCTTCGAGCATATAACGCATGGTTGATGCGTACAATATAGCGTTGCACCTTTTACCGATATCCCAAGCCTTGCTGCCTGCAAGATAGCATTTTGTTCCGCATGGATTGCATAGCATAATTCGTGATGTGTGCCAGATGGTATGTTTTTTACTCTACGTATACATTCACCCTTTTCGCTACACGATTCGATTCCAGAGGGTGCACCATTATAACCCGTAGTCAATATTCGCTTGTCCATGACTATTACAGCACCTATCTTTCGATTTTCCTGATAGCAACTTGACCATGTAGCTATTAGCTCAGCCATCTGCATGAATCTTTTATCCCATTTATTAAAATCCGCCATACTTTCCTCTTTTCTTGAGTAACCAATAAGTCTATATTTTATTTTACTTTAAAAACCAAACTCTCAAATGGTTTTAGTTTTATCTTATAATCCTTTATATCATGATTATCATAATTCGATATCACTACTTGTGCTTTACTTAAATCATATTTATCCTTTGTGCTAAATCTAGTTGGTTTTGCATAGAAGTTGCACACAGTTAAGTAAGTATTGTCGCTGTCTTTTCGCGTAAATGCATAAACTTTTTGGTTTTTAAACTCAAAATCCTCATACTCGCCATACACAAGACACATGCTCTCTTTTCTGATTTTAAGCAATTTTTTATAATAGTTATAAATAGAATCTTCATCACTGACTGCTTGCTGTGCATTGATCTGCTTATAATCAGAATTGACTTTTATCCAAGGCGTAGCGCTTGTAAACCCAGCATTAGCACTACCATCCCATTGCATCGGAGTTCTGGAATGATCTCTACTTGCAGTATTAAGTCGCTTTAAAATATCTTTCGTCTTATCGCCTTTGCTTTTTCTATCAGCAAAATAATTCTTTGATTCAACATCCCTATACTCATCAATACTGCTAAATATAGAATTCGTCATACCAATCTCTTCACCTTGATATACATAAGGCGTTCCTTTTTGCGTGTAAAGCATTGTAGCCAACATCTTTGCACTCTCTTTGCGATATTTTTTATCATCACCAAATCTGGACACAATCCTGACTTGATCATGGTTTCCTAAATATAGACTATTCCAACCCTCATCACTAAGACCAGTTTGCCATGTTGACATAGACTTTTTAAACTTAGTCAATTTAAAAGGTGATTTTAGCCATTTTTCATGTTTTTTATTATCATCTACGCCCATATGTTCAAACTGAAAAACCATACCCAACTCTTTTCGACTCTCAGCCGTATAGAGTTTTGCATCATCAGGCGTTACATCCCCAGTTTCTCCAACTGTCATAAGGTCATATTTTGATAAAACTTCTCTATTCATCTCTTGTAAATACTCATGAGCTTTAGGCAAGTTTAAAAAGTGCTCGCCGCCCCATTTATATTTTCTTCCGTCGCCTATGGATGGCAAACCATCGGTCTTTGCAATAGCACCAATAACATCCATCCTAAACCCATCTACACCTTTTTCAATCCAGTATTCCATAATATCATAAACTTCTCGTCTAACCTTTGGATTTGACCAGTTTAAATCCGGCTGTTTTTTTGTAAATAGATGTAAAAAATATTCCTCGGTCTGCTTATCATACTCCCATGCTGTTCCTGAAAAATATGATAACCAATCATTTGGTTCTTGCCCGCCATTGCCTTTTTTCCAATAATAATAGTCCCTATATGGATTGTCTTTAGATTCTCTGGATTTCTTAAACCATTCATGTTCATCAGAAGAGTGGTTCACAACCAAATCCATAATCAATTTCATTCCTAAATCATGGATCTTTTGAATCATTTTTTCCCAATCCTGCAACGTCCCAAAATCATCCATGATATCTCTATAATCGCTTATATCATATCCATTATCGTCATTTGGCGACTTAAAATATGGAGATATCCATATCATATCTATTCCAAGTTCTTTTATATATTCAAGTTTAGATGTTATACCGTTTATATCACCTATTCCATCGCCATTGCTATCCATAAAACTTCGAGGATAGATTTGATATACACTTCCTTCTTTCCACCACTTTCTTTGCATCTTAACCCTCGCCTTTATAAATGTGTCGTTCATATTAAACCCTTTATTACAACAATAAAACATATTCATTATACTGCCATTATTATAAAATGCAAATGTTTTTTTATCCTTGTGTTTAAATAAAAACAAAGAATACCTCACAAAATATAAAGATATTTTTTTGATAAATAACAGCACTTATCATCTTAGATATAAAAAGATATAATAATGAAAAGAATTCTTAGATAAAAACCGAAGAATTTGGCTACTTAGATTATTATAGGGAAAATACTAGTACTTGAAACTTTAGAAGTGTATTAAATAGTATATTGAAGTAGAAATTGACACTTACAAGCGTTGATGATAATATAAAACAAAAATTGTTAGCGAGAAAATATTATGAAAATAGCTATAAAGCGCAATCACCATAATTTGCCAAAAAATAAAAAAGTAAAAAATATATAGCAACAGGTTCGATCTTGCTACTCATAGTATTTGTTTTAGGAATTAGTAATTTCACTTATAACATTACTAATATTTTAAATAATAAAAAACTTAGTAATTTACCTAAAACACCCCATCCAATTGAAAAGAAATCAGAAACTAATAGTGTCATAAAAAATGATGAATCAGTTAAAGAAAATATAGCTCAAAAAGTACCATTAACTGAAAAGTTTGTGGTAAATAAAGGAGAAGTTCACCACATAGAAAATGCTTTTATTATTTTTCCGGAAGAATTTGAACAAAACTCTATATCACATGTAGTAACTACAAATGGTATATTTACTAGAGAAGATATAGAAATAATTGATGCAGTAATCGCAGGCACAGATAATGAAACTATCAAAATTATACGTGTACCATCATGCGAACAAGAAAACTATTCGTGTGAGGAATCTTTTGCAGAATTTATGCCAATTGAAACCGTACCAAATGGAAAAACTATATGTCAAGCATACGAAATGGAAATTGGAGATGAAAATCATTTAGGAATACTATTAGATATAAATGGAAGATATGAATTTATATCTGATGAAAATCTAAAAATAACTCCTTGTTATTTTCCAGAAAATATTCAAACTAAAGAAGAAAGTTTAAAGATATGGATGCTAAATGAAAAAGATAATTGCGCTATTTCAACTATAATGAATATGTATGAAAAAGAACCATCATCTATTGATAAATCGCTATATGAATTTGCTAAAAAATATCAAAAAATAAATGAGGTGTTTAGGAATACAACTAATACATATGTAAGATTAGAAAAAGGAAACATATCTCATGAAGGAGCGAGCGAATTAATAAATAATGCATTTAATTCTTTTTCAAAATGCGATAATTACTTGCATTTTCTGAGTGGACCCGAAATGAAACAATATTTTAATGGTACTAACTTTGATTTTTCAATAGTAAATCAAAGTTTTACATGGAATGATGATTTAGATTTAATGAACAGCCCAGAATATCAAGAACAAATAAAAATTTCATACGATGCTGCTTACGAAATCTACATGTATTATAATAGCAGCGACCCTGAAAAACATTTCCAAAACTTTTTCAAAATATTAACGTCGGAAAAAACAAAAATGCTAGCGTATCAGGGGATTCGTACCACTTTTGGTAAATTAGTAGCGGACTTAGATAAAGTTAGAGAATTAAATAGTAAATTATATGAAACAGAATATGGAATGATAAGTATTAATAAACTCAATCATGGAACATTTGATGCAATGAGTAGCATACTCTATGATGCTGTAGATAATCATAATTACAAATGGGATAATCCGAATCCACTCATAAATGAAAATACAAATATAAATGACTTTTTTGAATTTTCAGAATCAAATAAAAAAGAACCTGAAGAATATGAAGTATTAGAATCTCAATAAGAACTAAACCTTTTCACTCTAGAAGATCGACTAAGCAATGACGGAATAACATATGCAAAAGAAAAACTAAAAATAGAAAATAAAAAAGCAATATAAACAACTTAAATATAAAATTAAATTTTATATAAAAAGAGAAGTATGTTTTAAGATTTCCTATTCACTCATAAAATCTAATAGAATATAATATATAAACTAAATTATTAAAAAAACTAATTGTTGACAAATACAATTTTATTCGGTATAGTTTTATACAAGAATAAAAATAGTAAACCGTTGATTAAGAAGAGTAGATTTAGATCTCGTTTTATAGAGAGTTGCTGATAGTGGAAATGCAACAGACGAATTAAATTGAATGGTCTTATGAGGGCAGGCTGAAAGCAAGCTAAATTTGCAAGTAGGTTCTGACGGGAGCTTCACCCGTTATAACGAAATCCATATAATATGTATGGAGTAGAGCGGATGATATTGATCTTTTGATTGATTTATCAAATTAGGTGGCACCGCAGGAGTTTAACTCTTGTCCTATTTCTTAGGATAAGGGTTTTTATTTTACTATTTTTTAAATAATACTTTTATCCAAGCGTATTTAAATCAAACTTATTTTAAAAGGAGAAAAGAAATGTTAGAAAAAAATGTAGATTTTGCTGTGTACACAAAAAACACACCTAATGAAAAAGGTTACTTCGGAAAATACGGTGGCGCATATATCCCACCTCAATTGGTTGAAGAATTCGATAGAATCTCTGAGGCTTATCAAACAATATGTAAGAGTTCTAAGTTTATTAATGAACTAAGAAGAATAAGAAAAGAGTTCCAAGGACGTCCAACACCAGTATGTCATTGCGAGCGTTTATCAAATGAACTAGGTAGTGTTCAAATCTATCTAAAGCGTGAAGACTTAAATCACACTGGTGCTCACAAACTAAACCACTGTATGGGTGAAGGGTTACTTGCTAAATATTTAGGCAAAAAGAAAATCATCGCAGAAACTGGCGCAGGTCAGCATGGCGTTGCACTAGCAACAGCTGCTGCATACTTTGGTCTAGAGTGCGACATCTATATGGGCGAAGTTGATATTGCAAAGCAAGCACCAAATGTAGCTAGAATGAAGTTACTCGGTACAAAAGTTATTCCAGTTACTCATGGATTAAAAACACTAAAAGAGGCAGTTGATGCAGCTTTTGAAGCATATATAGGCGAGTTTGAAGATACAATTTATTGTATCGGTTCTGTTGTTGGCCCACATCCATTCCCAATGATGGTTAGAGATTTCCAATCAGTTGTTGGTGTTGAGGCAAGAGAACAGTTCCAAGATATGACTGGTGAACTGCCAGATGCAGTTGTTGCATGTGTTGGTGGTGGATCTAATGCAATTGGTCTTATGAGTGCATTTATCAATGACCCAGTAAAACTTTATGGAGTAGAGCCTCTTGGCATTGGAACAAAAATCGGTGAGCACGCAGCTAGTATGACTTACGGATCAGAAGGTGTTATGCACGGATTTAACTCTATTATGCTACAAGATGAGAAAGGCGAGCCAGCACCAGTATACTCAATCGCTTCAGGTCTTGATTATCCATCAGTTGGACCAGAGCATGCATACTTAAAAGACTTAGGTCGTGTTATTTATAAAACTGCGACTGATGATGAGACAATCGATGCGTTTTCAAAGCTTTCTAAACTAGAAGGAATCATCCCTGCCCTAGAGAGTTCTCATGCAATTGCATATGCGATGAAGCTTGCAAAAGAGATGAAAACTGGTTCTATCCTTATTAACTGCTCAGGTAGAGGAGATAAAGACTTAGACTATGTTATAGAAAACTATGGCGATAAGCTTGGTTTAAAATAAGTATTATTGAAAAACAGTATAAATAATAAGCGTAGCTGATTTAACTTAGCTACGCTTTTTTGTTTAATTATTTCCATAGTACAATTATCAAAAACGGG
>JMSV01000069.1_pt1 | contig 18272 bp, 11 predicted proteins | sample 179021 | NCBI WGS metagenome assembly JMSV01 (sample SAMN02769581, study PRJNA246767) | bioreactor metagenome | isolation source: Culture-2 Bioreactor Bmz derived from microbial biomass from the upper 2 cm... | place: Germany: Bremen | collected day 87 after inoculation | reverse complement strand
ATCAAGATGGTGGTTATGTAAGAGTTATCAAAAATGGTGAAACAACAGCTGATAAATTACAAGGTGCAGTTTTTGGTGTATATAATTCATCAAATACAAAAGTAGCAACTTTAACTACTAATTCAAGCGGTATTGCTACAAGCTCAATGATTCCTAGTGGTAGCTACTACGTTATGGAAACCAAAGCACCAACAGGCTATATCTTGGATAGTACCAAGCATTATGTTACTGTCGCAACAACTATGAATACACATACCGTTAATCTGAGCAATACCAAAATTCGTGGTCGTGTGAAGCTTGTCAAAAAAGATGATGCGAATAATCTTCTTAGCGGTGCTGTCTTTGGTATTTACAATTCAAGTAATAACTTAGTCGAACAACTAACTTCTAATGCGAGTGGCGTTGCAACATCATCATTACTAGAGTATGGGAGCTATTATCTGAAAGAGATAACAGCTCCTAACAAGCATTTACTAAGCACACAAAAATATAACTTTAATATTACAAGCAATAATGCAACTGTAACGGTTAATGCAACTAATACACCATTTAAAGGCAGAGTACAAATAACCAAAACTGGTGAATCTGCTGATACATTGCAAGGAGCTGTATTTGGGATTTATGATGCATCTGATGTTTTAATCGAAGAAGTCACAACAAATGCTAGTGGAGTTGCTACAAGCTCAATGCTACATTTTGGTGACTATTATGTTAAAGAAACTAAAGCACCCACAGGATATAACCTAAATACAGATAAGCACAATTTAACGATTGCAAGCAACAATCAAACCATTCAAGTAGGTGTATCAAACACAATAATTCGTGGTAAAGCTGAATTAATCAAACTTGATAAACTTAATAGCAGTTTATTAGAGGGTGCTGTGTTTGGTGTTTATGATTCAAGCGATAAGCTGATCGAGCAGTTAACAACAAACGCTAACGGTAAAGCAAATTCATCGTTGCTAGAATATGGCGATTACTATTTTAGAGAAATCACAGCTCCAGCCAAATATGTTCTAGATGGCACTAAGCATAACTTCTCAATTTCAGAAAATAACAAAACGCTCACACTAAACATTCTAAATGACCCTATTCAAGGCAGAATTCAGATTATTAAGGTTGGTGAAAGTGATAATCCTTTAGAGGGCATTGTTTTTGGTTTATATGATACTGGCGATACTTTGATCGAGGAGTTGACTACTGATGCTAATGGTCGCTCCACAAGTACGCTACTTAGATATGGTGATTACTATGTTAAGGAAATCTCAACATTATATAACTATGTTCTTGATGATTCAAAACATAACGTAGAAATTAGAAATCATCAAGCAGTTGTAGATGTTGAACTTGAAAACAATCTTATTCGTGGAAAGGTTCAGATAACAAAAACTGGCGAATCTAATGATCCACTACAAGGTGTTGTATTTGAAATCTTCGATACTGCTGATATGTTAATAGAAGAAATAGCAACAGATGAAAACGGAGTTGCTACATCAAATGATCTGATATATGGCGATTACTATTTGAAAGAAAAATCAACATTGCCACAATACAATATGTTGACTGATACGATACCTTTTGAAGTTCGTACAAACGATACAACAATTAAGCTCGATATTGCCAATACATTAAAGCGTGGAAACTTTAAGATTGTTAAGGTTGGCGAGGAAAACGACCCATTAGAGGGTGTTGTATTTGAGCTATATGATAGTAACGATACGCTAATAGAAACGCTGACAACAGATGAAAATGGCGAAGCGGAAAGCAAGACTTTAATCTATGGTGATTACTATTTAAAAGAGATTGCAACATTGAAATACTTCAATCTTTTAGATGATACAATTCCAGTTTTGATTAGAGATAATGGCACTACTATTACCTTAGATATTGAGAATAGATTGATTCGTGGGAATATCAAAGTCGTTAAAACAAATATTCAAGATAACAAACCGATTGAGGGCGTAGTGTTTTGGCTTCTAACCGCTGATGGTGAAAAGATTGAAGAACTAACAACCGATGCAAACGGTGAAGTAATAACAAGTGAATTATTCTATGGTACATACTATTTGCAAGAAAAGAGTGTTCCACAAGGCTTTGTATTGGACGATAAACTTCATGAACTTAGTATTGTTAAAGATGGTGTAATAGAAATGCCTATTGCTAATCAGCCGATCGTTGGAAGTGTGGAAGTGTATTTCAGACATGTAGACCATAAGCATGAACTTGCTAGAGCGTTTGCATATACTGATTGGGTTGATGAACCTTATATGACATGGGTAAACTCATATGAACTTGATGAAATGCCTATCGAGGGGTATTCATTTGTTAAGGCAGATTATCCAACAGAACCAAAGCTGATTGATGGCAAGCTTACACTTACCTACTGGTATGATGAAAAGATCAGTGGTACTTGGAATGATGTTGTTATTCCTAAAACTGGTGAGCATTACCCATATGGAACATATTTTTTTGGAATGGTTCTAACTCTTGCTGGAATATTGATGTTTGGCTTATATTTTACTCGAACATCAAAGTAGATTATTTGATAACTCGTTATAATTAAACTCCTAGATGTGTTTAAATTGTAATATCATTTTAGTTGCTGTATAATAAATGAAATAGTTGTATAAAATGGAGGATTAAATGAACAAAGTTGTTTTAATTACTGGTGCAACAGGTGGACTTGGCAGTGCAATATTTGATTTAATGAAAAATAAAAACTATAAAGTTTGTATTTGTGGAAGAAATGAAGAACTATTAAAAAATTTAACTAAGGGTTGTGATGTGGAAAATATCATCTATGAAGCATTTGATATTACTGATTACAAGAAAACTAAATTATTTGTTGATAAAGTGATAACCAAGTTTGGGAAAATTGATATTCTTATTAATAATGCAGGAGCTAATACAAAAAGAGATAATGTTGTTGATATTGAAATTGATGATTTAAAAGAAATGATGGATATCAATGTATTTAGTCACTTGAACCTAATAAAACTTGCGTATCCTAGTTTAAAAAAGAATAAGGGACATATTGTTGAAATATTAAGTACAGTATGCTTATACGAAAATACGGGCATAGCATCCTATTCAGCAAGTAAATGTGCGATGGAGTCGATAAGTAAAACTCTTTTAAAAGAGGTTTTGGAGGATGATGTTAAAGTCACTAATGTTTATCCTGGTGGTATTAATACAGGGTTTAGAACATATGAGAACAAGGACTATATGAATCCAGAAACTGTTGCGAAAGCTATTGTTAATTGTATTGAACTTCCAAGTGATGCTACCATTCATGAGTTGGTGCTTAGACCAAAAATTGAAAAGAACTACTAATTAAATAAATATACATTGAGAGCTATTCTACTATGGAATAGCTCTTTTTTTATGAGGTGAAAGACAATGGAACAAAATATATTCTATGCATACACTATGATTTTTGAACAAAACTTACCTATGAAAGCAAAGCTAATATTCTTATATCTTTGCAAATTCGTAGATAGAGCAGGTAAATGCTTTCCATCTGTGCGAAGCATGGCAAGATGTTGCAACATCTCTAAACGATCAATTTTTGACTACATACGATTTCTTGAAAACGCTGGCGTTCTCACAAGAGATAAACGGTTTAGAAACGAGGGATATCAGACTTCAAACCTATATCAACTAAAGTCTATTAATGATACATGGTGCGTTGTCCCATCAGCAATATTCGATATAGATATATCACCTCATGCCAAGATAATTTATATGTATTTCTGCTCTATGATGAACAAACAAAATACATGCTTTCCATCAAGAAAGAAAATAGCTAAAGCGTGTAATATTAGCCAAACAAAGATTACTGAAACGCTTAGAGAGCTTGAAAATGATGGTCTAATAAAGCGTGAATGTCGATTTAGAACCAAAATAAAAGGACAGACTAATAATTTATATACAGTTTTTGATATTGGCAGTGCATAAGCTGTAAAAATATATAAAATCACAAAACGCAATCAGTCTATGCTTTTTTAAAAAAGTCACCCATCCCTGACTTATCTTGCATACCAAGAACTTAATTTAACAAGAACTAATATTATTTTAAGCAATATAATAATAAATATATAACTAGATATATTAACTTAGTATATATCCATGTCTAAGTATTTGATTATTACTTGCTGATACTTCTAGTCTGTATTTACTAAATACTGAAAGAGATATATTCTGAGATTTAGCGATATTTCTTTTGCTTAAAATAAAGAGTTGCTTGCTGATGTTGTTAATTTCGTATGATCGAATAATGAAAGACTAAAATAAATCCTTATGCACCTTAATGCATAATAATTCCTGTTGTAGCGAATAGATGTTTGTGTTATATTATTATTTATAGGAACGTATATTCTTATAAAGGGTGAGTTATGGAGTTTAGGGAGTTTAGTGATTACATTTTTCACATTGATGTTAATAATGCCTTTTTGTCATTTGATGCTGTAGACAGACTTCAATATGGCGAAAGTATTGATTTGCGTAAAATTCCAGCAGTTGTTGGAGGTAGTGAAGAAACAAGGCATGGTATTGTACTTGCAAAATCTGATCCAGCTAAACGTTTTGGTGTTAAGACTGGTGAATCATTGATGGAAGCTAGACAAAAAGTACCTAACTTAACCGTTGTTTCTCCAAGATATAAAGTTTACGTAAGAGCCAGCAATGCAATGATTGAGTTTTTATCGAGGTATTCACCTGATATATTGCAGTTCTCAATAGACGAAGTATTTATGAATTATACTGGTTGCAAAATCTATGATGGTGATATTTACAATACTGCAAAGAAAATTTCAAGAGAGGTAAGTGCTGAACTTGGGTTTACTGTAAATATTGGTGTGTCATCAAATATGCTTCTTGCAAAGATGGCATCAGAGCTTGAAAAGCCAAACAAGGTGCATACGATTTTTACACATGAAATTAAAGACAAAATGTGGATACTTCCCATACAGGAGTTATATATGTGTGGCTACCGTACAGCAAGTAAGCTAAAGCGAATTGGTATTGATACGATAGGCGATTTAGCAAAGGCTGATATACGAATTATTAAGACACTGCTTAAAAGTCATGGGACTATGCTTCATAATTTTGCAAATGGTATTTACAAAGACACTGGTAAAGGCGGTGCTGGAAACTTTCAAGGCATGATGGTTTTTTCTGATAACACTGCTTTTGCAACAAAAGGTGTTGGTAATTCAACCACTGTTAGTTTTGATGTGACTGATAGTGTAACTGCAAAAAAAGTTCTTCTCTCAATTAGTGAAATGGTAGGCGCAAGGCTTAGAGAAAAAGAGTTTATCGCCTATAGCATGAGTTTGCATTTTGCGGATTATAACTTTGCAAGATATCGAAAGCAACATAAGTTTCCTAGTGCGACTAATGATACTAATGAAATTTTCAAAAGAGTATCTTTTTTGTTTGATCAGCTTTGGGAAAGTCAACCGATACGACAAATTGGGATAAAGGCAGGTAATTTGATTGCATCAAATCATGTGCAACTTGATTTGTTTGATAATGAAAATACTGTTAGACGAATGGAGCTTACTAAAACCATAGATGAAGTTAGAGATAAGTATGGCAGAAATTCGATATTTCGTTGTCAGTTCTTAGATGGTGAGGTTTCACCTATGATTGGTGGTGCTGGTGATAACAAACACAAGACAGATGGTTATAGGGTTGATTTATAAAAGAGGAAATTATTATGAAACGGATTATGCGAAAAATAGATATAATCACTTGGTTTGACCATGAGGGGAATATCACACCAATAAAGTTTAAAATCATAGATGAAAATGCAGAAGAAGCGGTTATTATCAAAGTGGATAGAATCATTCACAGGACAAAAGAACGCTTTGCTGGTAACACTATGATTGTATTTGAGTGTCAGAGCATGATTGATGATGTACTGAAACGATATCAAATCAAGTATGAGATTGAGAAACAGAGGTGGTTTTTGTATAAAATCTAGATGATTCTTCATATTGCCTGCTTTTACATGCATAATATGGTAAAATTGCAATATGTCACATGTTCATAATATTTTGGGGGTTAATGTGAAAGAAATTATACTTGGTATTTCAGAATACTTGTTAAATTCTATAGCGGACGATTGTGTAGAGAATGCAAAAAAAAGGATTTCGATATTTAAAAAAAGGAAATTTAAGAAAAAGTTTATTCAAAATGTTGACGAAGATATATTAAATAAGTTTGGAAATGAATTATTTTACGATGATCTATCAAAATTAATAAACCGAAATAACTTATTAGATAATATGTTTCAAAGATGTTATTGTGTTGAATCGAAAAATTGGAAAACAAATGAAGAATTTATCGAAGACATGCTAGGTGATAAATTTGATAGTCCAGTGGAGTGCGGTAATGCAAAATCCGCACTAGAATACATATTTAATATGTTTTTTGATACATTGCAGGAACCAGAATTTGACGATACACGAAGAGTGATAAACGAAGTTCGTTTATTAAGGAATCAAATTATTAATAAGATTGACGGTGTTTCAAGTCAAGTTCAAGCGGTTGAGGATCGTTTAAGAAGCGGTGATAGAGCTTTTACTAACAATAACTATTTTGCAGATGAATCAATTGATGAGGTACAAGAATTAATTGTTAATCACAAATTTGCAACAGCAGAAAAGCTATTAGGTAAATTAATAGAACATATTAAAGATTTAAGTGTAAAGCAAAAGACAAAAATTTATTATCAAAGAGCACAAATCTTTATAAATACTAACAAATTAGATAAATTAAATAGCGTTAAAAATATAATTATTGATATTGATGAGAATTCAAAATATGTATTAGAAATTGACTTTTATGTATCAGCTATAAATAAGGAAATATCTCTACTTGATTCTTATTTGAAAAAATTTGGTGAATTAGACTATTCTGATATAAAACTACTAGAGAAGGAAATTGAATTTCACTTGCATTGCGTTGATTTTAAGAAGATTGAAAATCTAATTGGCGACAATGGATTATTGAAACAGCAGTATGAATCAAATGCTTTTCTAAACTATAGTTATGGAATTGTATGTACACAGAAATCACAATACAAACTAGCTTTGTCTTATTTCGAAAAAGCCTATAAGCTAAAAAAACATGTGATTTATAAATATAATTCACTTATGGTAGGATATTGTTGCTGGCACAATGATGTTAATGACAAGAAAAGATATGATGAAAGTGTAAACGAAGCAAATTCTCTGATAAAAGAATTATCCAAGCTTAAATATATTAATGTTTGGCTACCAGAGGATAATCAAGTTATGTATTGGACGGCACTCTGCAAAATGAACGATTTTTGCAATAACGATAATGAAGTAAGCGAAATGATAAAAGATATCCATTTAGCAATCAAAGATAATATAGATATTCAAGGGGTTGTAGCCCATAACTATTGTGTTAGTGGAAAATATGATAAAGCGATAAAAATATTGGAACCTATTTATAACCAAAGAAGTGAGTGCGCCATAGATATTATTCTTGCCTATATTAGTTTGGAAAAGCATGATAAAGCTTTAGAAGTTATTGATAACATAGCGGATGAAGATTTGAAAAAATCTCCGAACATTACAATTCTAAAGTTGACCGCAAGTGCTAATGAGGTGGGATATACTGCAATTCGTAAAGATCTACTTGAAGGCTTAGATAAATATCACAACTTGTATTATTTTTATCACGATGCATTGAAATTGATGATTTCTAATAAAAAATCTAAGGATATTAAAATTGTTTTGAGCAAATATAATAGAATGGTTTTTTCAGCATATGAATTATTTCAACTGGCAAAACTGTTTGATAAGAACGAACTTTATGATGATTGCATCACTATTATTGATGATAGGATTCACGAGGATGAAAAGGTATGCGATTTATATATTTATGTTAGTAGTAAAATAAATTATAGAAATTCGAATTTTCATAAGGTGATAACAGATTCTTATAGTAATGGATGTAGATTCAAGTCTCTATTATCCGCATATACTACTAATTTAATTAATGAACGAAAGTATATCACAGCTAAAAAAATAATCGATGAATATTGCACTCTCCATGGCAATGACTTGACATACGCATATTTAAAAGTATCATATGTCGCAGTAACTAACAAAGCTATTGATGTTGATGATGAAGTTACCATACTGATGAAGAATGAACCTGACTACAATGTTTTAATGAATATAGCCTTATTAAAATCAAAGAAAGGACAATGGGAGCTTGCAAAGGATATTGCTAATAAAGCATTATATGAAGCAAAAGACGACCTAAACTTAGAGGTTATAGGCACGTTCGTACAATTTTCTTTTAACAATATGGATAAAAAGGATGTTGTTGATTTACCTAGAGTGATTGATGGAAGTGTAGCAACTTTAGTTTCTAAGGATGGAGAAACAAGAAAAATAGCAGTTCATAAAACCAATATAAATTTATCATATGATGGCGAGGAAAACTTTGGTATAGAGAATTATTCAATAAGTAGTGCTTTGTCATTAAGAATGAAATCAAAAGGTAAAATTGGGACTGATATACCTCTTAAATCTAAAACATATAACGTAAAAGAAGTAATCCCACTTAATGTTTATTATTTTAGACATTGTCTAAACGAGTTAACTCAGAATTTTCCTAACAATCCATACATGAGGACTATTAGTGCAGATAGCCCTGAAAAATTAGCGATAAAAATGATGGAATTGTTGAAGCAAGATAAAAGTAATAAAATGGGAGTATTTGAAATGTATAATTTTAAAGACAGTGAGTACGGGGTGCCTATTTCATTTTTTACTAATGCAAGTGCTCAGGAATATGTTAAAAATTTAGTATCTATTCTTTTAATGAAGAATCAGAATTATTATGCAGGAGAAATAAACCTATTTAGTGAAGGGGAAAAATATCTTTTATCGCTATCAAGCATTTTGCTTATATGTTATTTCAATCTAGATGATAAATTTGAAAAAATTGCTGATAGATGTTTGGTTGTTAAGCAGGTAGAAACTGAAATAAGACAATTATTGGAGGATGAAATAGCTTATTGTGACAGTGAAAAAGGAACAGTTTTCTTAAATGATGATGAGAAAACCATGAGTTTCTTTGAAAACAATTCTGAAAGTAAGCTCGATTTTTTGAATAGGATATTGGGATTTGTAGAAAAGCTTACTAAAGTTGAAAATAAAATAATAAAAAATGACTTGTTGGATTTTTTGGAAGGCAGGATAGTCGAATCAGATTTAAATACAATTAGTTATTGTGACTGTGATAATGTTATTTATGTTTCAGAGGAATTATTCCTAAGAAAAATGTACTGTAGCATCTATTCGAACAAAGACCATACATCTTTTTGGGGACTTATATTATCGGAAAAATTACTTTCCGAAAAAAAGGTTATGGAAAAAGCTATTGAACTATCAAATCACAAGTTTATGTATTGTATTAATGGTGAGCTTTTGTTTTATTTGTTTTTATATATTTTTGACAAAGATAACGTAGAAGGATTAGAAGATAATAAGCTACAGTTCAAGCAACTTCTAAAATTTATATCAGAAGAAGAGAACCGCCCTTATTATTATAATCAATTTTTAGGTTTTCTTAAGTTATGTTATAGCAATAGAATATCAGTTTTTATTGTATATGAAATGGTTTGGGAGTATTTGGGTTTGGACAACCCTCAAGATTACGCAATAAATTTTGTTAATAATATGAAGCCTGCTGAGGAATAAAAATTAGTATTGATTTACTATATGATTTAACATGTTTATCTGATTAAACGGCAATTGGTTTTAATAAGCCACTATGGTACAATATGGTTATGTTTTGCACATAAATCGGAGGATGATCATGACCCCAGAACAAAAAGCACGGTTGACAATAGATAAAAACTTAATTAGCAGTGGATTTACATTGCAAAGTATGAGCGAGTTCAATCCAACGGCTTCACTTGGAGTGGTAGTTCGAGAATTTCAGACAAATAGTGGTCCAGTTGATTACTTAATTTTTATTGATAAAAAACCTGTTGGTGTTATTGAAGCTAAGGCGACTGATAAGGGACAAAACTTAACGACTGTAGCAGAGCAATCAAAACGATATGCTGAAAGTGGTCTTAAATTTATGAAGACAATGCCTGCTATACGATTTGCTTATGAAGCAACTGATGTAATGATAAACTTCATAGATTATTTTGATGAAAAAGCACGTTCAAGACAAGTCTTTTCTTTTCATAAACCTGAAACACTAAAGAAGATTCTAGATGATGAAAGTACACTTAGAAATAGAATGAAGGGTTTTCCTAAATTTAATACTGATGGATTTAGACAATGTCAAATCAAGGCAATTGTAGATTTAGAGAAATCGTTTTCTGAAAATAGACCAAGGGCACTAATACAAATGGCTACTGCAGCAGGCAAAACATTCACAGCAATAACAGCTGTATACCGCCTTTTAAAACATGCTAAAGCAAAACGCATCCTCTTTCTGGTAGATACAAAAAACTTAGGAGAACAGGCTGAACAAGAGTTCAGAAGCTATACACCTAACGATGATACAAGAACTTTCCCAGAACTTTATAATGTAATAAGGTTAAATTCATCATACATTCCTGAGGATAATCACGTGTGTATAAGCACAATTCAACGAATGTACTCTATTCTGCGTGGCGAGGAACTTGATGAATCTCTAGAGCAATCACCAGCTACAGGACAGGTTACTAAAGGGCGCTCAAAGGATGTTGTGTACAATAGTAGATATCCTGTTGGCTTTTTTGATGCCATAATCATCGATGAATGTCATCGTTCAATCTATAATGTTTGGCAACAAGTTTTAGATTACTTCGACTCATTTTTAATCGGATTAACTGCTACACCAGATAAACGAACCTTTGCATTTTTTAATGAAAATGTTGTTAGTGAATATCCGCATGAGCAAGCAGTTATTGACGGTGTCAATGTTTTTGGTGAACCATTTATCATTGATACAGATATTACGCAAAAGGGTGGTACTATACTAAAACAATTAATACAAAAGCGTAATAGACTTTCTCGTCAAAAGCGTTGGGAGCAATTGGATGAAGATATTAATTATCCATCATCAAGATTAGATAGTGATATTGTAAACCCTTCTCAAATTAGAACAGTTATTAAAACTTTTAGACAGGCTCTATTTAACGATATGTTTATTGGCAGAAAAGAAGTCCCAAAGACTTTGGTATTTGCTAAGAATGACAGTCATGCTGATGATGTTATCAAGATAATTCGTGAAGAATTTGGTGAAGGTAATGAGTTTTGTAAAAAGGTTACTTATAAATCAAAAGAAGATCCAAAAAGCACCTTAGCGTCATTTAGAAACGACTTTTATCCACGTATTGCTGTTACTGTTGATATGATTGCGACAGGTACAGACGTAAAGCCATTAGAGTGCCTTATTTTTATGCGTGATGTGAAAAGTAAAAACTATTTTGAACAGATGAAAGGTAGAGGAACTAGAACTCTTGATTATGACAATTTACGAAAAGTTACTCCTTCAGCAACGACAAATAAGCAATGCTATATACTGATTGATGCTGTAGGTGTTACAAAATCTAATAAAACAGATTCTAGACCACTTGAGAGAAAACCGTTTACATCACTTAAGAATTTAATGTTGCAAATTGCTATGGGTGATCGTGACGATGATACATTGACATCTGTGGCTGGTCGCCTAATAAAATTGGATAAAATTTTGACACCGAAAGAAAAAGATGAAGTCGCTAGTATTGCTGGATTACCATTGAACAAAATTGCTGAGAATATGTTGAACGCCTTTGATGAAGATGTAATAGATGAAACTGCAAAATGTGAATTTGGTGATATAGAGTTAGAAAAAGATCAGATAGAACAAGTGCAACAACAGTTAGCGGAAAAAGCATGTGAACCAATATACGATGCGAAACTGAGAGAGTATATATTGGATGTTAAAAAGACACATGAGCAAGTAATTGATGATGTGAACTTGGACAAAGTGATCTTCGCTGGTTGGGGAGTGGACAGAGAAAAAAGAGCGGAGCAGACAATACAGAATTTCAGGAAATTTATTGAGGATAATAAAGATGAAATAACGGCGCTTAATATTATTTATAATAAAAGTTATAAAGAAAGACCGCTTACATTAGAGATGATTAAGCAACTTTATGATATAATACAAAAACCGCCTTATAATCTAAGCACCGAAAAATTATGGGAAGCATATAGGATTAAGCAAAATGATAAGGTGAAAGAAAAAAGCATTATTAATAAATTTACAGAAATAGTATCTCTAATCCGATTTGAACTTGGGCAGAGCAAGGAGTTAAATCTGTTTAGTGCACAAGTAAACTTAAAGTTCCGAAAGTGGATTTTTGACGAAAATGCTGGTCATGGACAGTTTAATGATAGGCAGATGGAATGGTTACGCTTGATTCGAGATCATATTGCAATATCCATGCAGATAACCGAAGAAGACTTAGAATTTACGCCTTTTGATACTAAAGGTGGACTAGGAAAATTCTATGAACTATTTGGAGACGATTACCAACAATTATTACATGATATCAGCATAGCACTGGTGGCATAACAGGGAGAAAATATGAGCGAGAGTATATTGCCACAGGGTTGGACGATTAGACCGATGAAAGAGGTTATTAAATGGGCTTCAGGTGGTACGCCAAAATCTACAGTACCGCAATATTATAATGGTACTATTCCATGGTTGATTATTGCCGATTTAAATAATTCAATCATAAGGGAATCTACAAAAAAAATATCCGAATTAGGATTACAAAATAGCAGTGCAAAATTGATTCCAAAAGATACTTTGTTAGTGGCTATGTACGGAAGTATAGGTAAATTAGGCATCACTGGAATTGAATGTGCTTCAAATCAAGCAATCGCATTTGCAAAAGAGATTAAACATACAAATACAAAATTCATGTTTTATTATTTCATGTACATTAAATCAGAACTATATAGACTAGGTAAAGGTGGAACACAAAGAAATATTAGTTTAACTGTACTAAATTCTCTTTCTGTGTCACTTCCTCAACTTCCAGAACAGGAACGTATTCTTGAAAAAGTTGAAGAGTTATTTAGTGAGCTTGATAAAGCGGTTGAAGAGCTCGAAAAAGTTAAACAGCAGCTTAAGATATATCGACAGGCGGTTTTGAAGGCAGCGTTTGAGGGAAAGTTGACGGGAGACAGCCTCGGCAAAAAAAGGAATGTGATGCTATTGAAGAATCTCTTTTTAATAGCACCACAGAATGGTATTTATAAAAGTAAAGACTATTATGGTAGGGGAACTCATATCTTGCGTATTGACGGATTCTATGATGGGGATATTTTGCACGATTATGATTACAAGAGAGTTAATATCTGTGATTCCGATATTAATAAATATAAATTGCAAATAGATGATATTGTAATAAACCGAGTAAATTCACTCCCATATTTAGGAAAGTGTGGTTTGGTTAATCATTTATGTGAAGACACAGTTTTTGAAAGTAATATAATGAGATTGACAATTGATAAAAATAAGGCTTTAGTAAAATATGTTTCTCTATACTTAAGTTCATTAATAGGTCTAAAAGAGTTGAGGAAAAATGCAAAGCATGCAGTGAATCAAGCTAGCATTAATCAAAATGATGTTTCAAATGTGAAAATAATTTTACCTGACTTAATTACTCAGCAAAATGTGTTAACAGAAATAGAATCTCGTATATCAGTATGTGATAAAATCGAGGATACAGTTGAAGCTTCACTTAAAAAAGCAGAAAGTTTAAGACAAAGTATTTTGAAAAAAGCGTTCGAGGGTAAATTGGTATGAGTAAAACTGAAAAAAAGGGAAATAGCTTTAGTGAGTATACTACGGGTGAAGAGATAATCCATTATTTAAAAATGCCATTTAGTCGACTAGGAAGAAGAAAAAAGGAAGATGTATATTTATATCATTATACAAATATAAAATCTCTTATTGCTATTATTCAAAACAAAACTTGGCATTTATCACAGGCGCAATGCATGAACGATAAATTGGAATATAAAAATGGAATCAAGGATAAATGGAAAAAACTATACTTCGCTAGTTTCATTTTGGAGGAAAAAGAAAACATCGGTATGTGGAGTATGTATGGTCAACCATGGGATACAGGCGTTAAAATATCTATCCCATTACTCGAAGTTGAGAAATGGATTGAAGAACAGTCTGGAAAAGTTTATGCTGTAAATTGCAAGACGAAGAGAATAACTAATGAAATAGAGGACTGTAAACCAGAAATGTTTCCTTGCTCGGTTGCCTATTCAAACTATGATAATTTAGAACCTAATGAATGTGAGGAGTTGATGTGTGGTACTGTGCATAATAATATAATTAATATTTCTAAAGCTCCATTACTAACTGGTTATATAAAGAATAGAGCTTGGTCATATGAAAAAGAAACCCGTATTCGTGCAGAATTTGAACAAGAAATAGGTTGTCAAAGAATTGCAATTGGTTTGCCTGATACGCTAATTGACTCTATGGTAATTACTCCCAGCCCACTATTTAAGGGGAATATCAGGGCAGTTATCAAAGAGGAATTAAATCGCAATATTGAAATTGAAGACAGCTTATTTAAAGATAGATTATCGTTAGAATCTGATTGTACTAACTGTACACATAATGATTAGGAAAAAAGTATTTGAAGATAAATTGGTGAAATAGGAGAATGAGAATGGAGTTAGAAAAGAATACGGCTAATGCATTTATAAATTACCTCAAAAAGCACGGATATCCAGAGGATAGCATCGTTACCGAGTGGGGGGATAGTAAGCATCGAATTGATATAGCAATTCTCGATGAAAATAGAAAATATCCTGTTGCAATCTACGAAATTAAAGGATTTCAAAACATTAACTCAACTAGAGCAGGTTTGGAACAGTTACATAAGTTTCAAAAGTATCTTGGTTATGCTGTTGAAGCAGGATTGGTATTTAGACATGAAAGCCCGCCATTTTTCAAAGTGATTGATGTTACTAAGAATATATTCCGTCTAACTGTAAAATCTACAGTAGAAGTTAATGATGAGCAAGAGGTCAATTTTTCTGAACCAATTAATTATGAGAATATATCAAAATCTGCTGAACCGAAGGTTCAAAAAGTACGTATAGCTAGAAAAGAAAAGTATCTGGATAGGTTTAAGTTTATTAGCTGGCTATTTTGCTTTACTCTAATCGTTTTGCTCGTATTCGAAAATCTTGGGTGCATTACTTTTACACCAGAAAGATTAATTGTTATGGGTGTGATAATATTGATGGCATTGATACCTTTCTTTAGTGAAATAAAACTTGGAGATATTTCGCTGAAAAGAATGGGTTCTGGTGGTTCTGAAAAGGATAAGAAGTAAATTTATGATGATGCTAAATAACAATGAGTATAAATTAATATACCTTGATACAAATGCAATTATTGCAATTGTGGATAATGAAAATGGTTGTAGAAAAGGCTTTTTTGAAAAATTTTTTAGTGAAGGTGCTAAATATATACCATGTTTTGGTTTCGTAAATCTATGCGAAATAAGACCAAAAAAGGATATGTATCAGAGAGTGCTGGACTTTTTCTCTGTTATGCCTTGTTTAATGCTATATCATTACAGAATACTGGTAAAGGAAGAATTTGAGGCATATAAGCAAGGTCAACCTATGATCCTAAATAACGAAGTTATGCGTGCATTTACTCCAATGGGGCAAAATTCTAGTGAAAACATGCGTTTATTTATTGATACATTAGAAAATACAATAAAAGAATTACTAGAAAATGAAAAAAAGGAACTTGGAGAAGTAGTGCAAACTTGGGAAGAAAAAAGAGAAAGTAATATAAAGATGTTGAATACATATGATTTTAATGATAAACAATTAGAAGAAATTTTTCTCGACCATGAACTTGAATCAATAAAACACAATTTGGATTATGAGAAAATTTACGTCCAAGATGATAAATTGTTTTCATTTTTTCCAAGTCAAAGAATTATTGAATATTCTCTTTATAGAAGACAATACTTCACAAAAAAGAGATTGAAATTGAACGATGTTATGGATATTAGAATGAGCGCTTACTATCCTTATGTGGATGCGGTCATAACCGAAGGTTTCCAAGCTGACGTATGTAAAAAAGCTAAGAACCATATTCCTCAGATGAAGGACTTGGAGGTATATACATTAAGAGATATTAAATCGTAGCAGTAAAAGAGTGAAATATAAAAAGTACCAGTGACTGATTCCATTGTTTATATAACTTTGGATTGAAAATTATTGTGATAAGGAGTTTAATAATCATGAAAAATTTGTCTATTGAAATGGTTTTTATTGGCATAGCTACTTCGTTTGTTGCTACAATAGTTTGGGTTGTGCTATCTCAACTATATGATGTTAATGGCAGAAAGAAAATTGATTATCAACTTGAACTTGTACTAGACTGTATGCGCCAATTTGAGCATGCGCTAAAATTTAATGAATATCACATTGCTTTAGCACAAACAGATAGGATATTGGATATCTTTGGTAGAATTAATGGCATAATAAAACCTTTTACATATAGGAGTAAAAAACGAAAATTAGTTATGAGCTATATATATAATGTTTACTATGCATTGACAATATTTAAAAATTTAACCGTAGGCTATTCAGGGGAGCAAGAACTTAATTCGAGATGCGAAAAGTTTAGTCGGAATTACATGTATGAAGTTGAACTTGGTACCCCTGTTTGTGGTGTAGCTCAAACACAGTGTTTTTTCGCCATCTCAATTGAAATTGTACAATACTTAAACAGATATTGTTGCGTTAGAAAAGCTCTCTTAAATAACATTTCCATGCATACGTACTCAACGGAAGTTAAGAGAAAATTTTATTTGAACCTTATTAGTCCAATGGCGTTTAAAGATCAGGATAAGAAGTATAGATGGTATCCGAAATATTATATAAGAAATTCTGGTTTTACAAAACTTGAGTATAAGGATTATATTACAAAGAGAACTAAGAGATGGAGAAGTAAAAATGACTGAAAATACATCATCGATAATAACAAAAGTTTGGTCTATGAGTGACGTTTTGCGTGATGACGGTGTTTCATATGGCGATTACTTAGAACAGCTGACATACTTGTTGTTTTTGAAAATGGCTGATGAATATTCAAAACCGCCATATAATAAAAAGCTAAATGTTCCTGATGGATATTCGTGGACAGACCTTCAAACAAAGGCTGGAGATGAGCTTGAAACACAATATAGAAAGACTCTAGAAATACTGTCTAAACAGGATAATATTTTGGGCAAAATATTTATGCGAGCACAAAATAAAATTAGTGACCCTGCAAAGCTGTATCGTGTTATTAGCATGATTAATAGTGAGAACTGGACTTCTATGTCAACTGATGTAAAGGGTGATATCTATGAAGGGTTACTGGCTAAGAATGCGGAAGATACAAAGAGTGGAGCTGGACAATATTTTACACCTCGCCCTATAATTAATGCAATGGTGAAGTGTGTTCGTCCTAAACCTTATCAAACTATTGCTGACCCATGCTGTGGTTCAGGTGGTTTTTTCCTATCGGCAAAATCATTTATTGAAAAAACTTATGAGTTAGACAGAGAGCAAAAGAAGTTTTTGAAATATGAAACATTTAGAGGTTGGGAGCTTGTTGCTAATACTTACAGAATGTGCTTGATGAATTTATTCTTGCATAATCTCGGTGATATAGATGGACGTATTAACGTGACAAGAAATGATTCCCTTTTATCAGATCCGAGTGAACGTTTTGATTATGTCTTAACTAATCCTCCATTTGGAAAAAAATCATCGATGACTTTCACTAATGAAGAAGGTGAACAGGAAAAGGATGACTTAGTTTATAGTAGGCAGGATTTTTGGGTAACGGGGAAAAACAAGCAACTTAACTTTGTTCAACATATTAATACTATACTAAAAGCTGATGGCGTAGCTGCAGTTGTTGTACCTGATAACGTTCTGTTTGAAGGTGGAGCAGGTGAAAAAGTTAGAAAGAAGCTTCTGCAGACAACTGATTTGCATACGATATTAAGATTACCAACAGGAATATTCTACAAGCCAGGTGTAAAGGCAAATGTGATATTTTTTGAAAGAAAGCCAGCTAGTCCAGATATTCAAACAAAAGAAGTTTGGATCTATGATTTAAGAACTAATATTCATTTCACTCCAAAGAAAAATCCATTAGTGGAGAGTGATTTAGAG
>JMSV01000068.1_pt1 | contig 18982 bp, 17 predicted proteins | sample 179021 | NCBI WGS metagenome assembly JMSV01 (sample SAMN02769581, study PRJNA246767) | bioreactor metagenome | isolation source: Culture-2 Bioreactor Bmz derived from microbial biomass from the upper 2 cm... | place: Germany: Bremen | collected day 87 after inoculation | reverse complement strand
AACGCCGACGCCAGAGCCAACACCAACGCCGACGCCAGAGCCAACACCAACACCGACTCCAGAGCTAACACCAACGCCGACGCCAGAGCCAACACCAACACCGACGCCAGAGCCAACACCAACACCGACTCCAGAGCCAGAGCCAACGCCGACTCCAGAGCCAACACCAACTCCAGAACCAACACCAACGCCGACGCCAGAGCCAACACCAACACCGACTCCAGAACCAACGCCAACACCGATATCGGATTTTGTATTGACATATACAGATGATATTGATGCAATTGGTAATGATACTTTGGATGATTTAGTGGTGGAGTTTGAGTCAGCAATTGAATCTGATTATATATACGGCTCATTCAGTACAACTAGCAGTTTGCTTGAAACAAAATATTTGATTTCTATTTATCTTGAAGCACTAATAGAATCTGAGACACTAACTGATACACAGTTGCTGCTTGCAGAAGAAATAATAGATTGTTTTAATTTTGCCAACGAAATTGTCTGCCATAATACTGGCGCGTTACTTGGTTTTGTCATTGATAACAATGCATCAAGTACATCAGGATCAATTCTACTTAATGCACATGATGCATATGATGATGCTATAAGCTATAATAATCAAGATCTTGCTATATTAACAATGGAAGCATACAAATATAGCTATGCGTATCTGCTTTCGGGAATAAACACAGAAAGTGTGACACTCAATGAAACGTTGTTAGACGACGAGTTGGATACAGATAACGATGGCCTGACAAACGGATTTGAGCGTCTTAGCCGAATGAACCCATATGATACAGATACGGATGGCGATGGGCTGGATGATAATGATGAAATTAATACCTATCCATCCTGCGATCCGACGCTTGTGGATACCGATAAAAACGGAACTGGTGATATAAATGAAGATTCAGATGAGGATGGACTTAGCAACGCAGATGAACTAACATACAGTACGATAATTTATGAAACCGATTCCGATGAGGATGGTTTAGAAGATGGATACGAAGTAAACACTTTTAATACAAACCCTGCATTAGAGGATACTGACGGTGATGGGTTAAGTGATGGCGATGAGCTTGAACTTGGAACCGATCCAAACAGCACGGACTCCGATAATGACGGAATATTGGATAATGAAGAAACTTATCAGCAGTCCTATAGTGAATCGATTAATGTGGATGAGCAACCAGCGGTGACTTCAGTTACTGTAGACTTTGGGGCCAGTGACAATATACAAAGTACAACAAGTATCCATAGTAATTATGGAGTTGACATAAAATCATCCAACTTGGTAGGCTTAGTAGGTGCACCAATCAGCATTGAAACAAATTCTGAGTTTGATAATGCAACTATAAGCTTCTCATATGACGAATCTCAACTAGGCGATGTAAACGAGTCTAACCTCCAAATGATGTGGTATGATGAAGAAAACAACCGATACGAGTATGTTGATACTGTGGTAGATACAGTTAATAACATTGTAACCGCCAATACAACACATTTTAGTACTTATATGCTGGTGGATCGCGAAGCATATAAAGCGTATAAAGAAAGTTTTATTGATTATTCTAGAATTCCAGATGAATTGATTGGACAGTATGATCCTGCTAATTTAGAAGTAATGCTCTGTATTGATAGCTCCAATACTATGTTAACGGCTGATGCTGGTGGATTAAGGAAAACTGCATCAGTAAACTTTATAGATACTTTAGATCAAGATAATTATGTAGGGCTTACTCAATTTACAGGCAGTGGTGGTACAGTGCTTCATTCACTAAAGGATGATCACAATGCTGTAAAAGCATCAATAAATTCATTGCCTTCAATCGGTTATCAGAATATGGTATCTGGCTTATATTTTTGTAATGGCTCAATCACGAGCTCTCATACTGAAGGGAGTACAATATATATACCAGAACCAAACAACAAAACAGCAGTCATATTCTTAAAGGGTAATAAGGGAGTATATCCTTTCGAGTCATTTCTAACAACAGTAGCTAATGAAACTTCGTTCGCTGCTGAGAATGATATTGCTTACTATACAGTTGCACTTAGTGATTCAGGTCTAAGCGCAACACTTATGGAAAATCTTGCAGCCGAAACAGGTGGTATATACTATGCAGCAGGTTCTGCAGGCGATTTGGACAATATTTTTTCGGATATTAAAGCAGATCTTGACATGTATTGGGATAAGCATTTAATTGACTCAGATGGAGATGGATTGAATGATGCTTATGAGATTATTGGGGTAAAAACGCCGTTTGGAATTGTTAAAACAGATATAAATAGTGCTGATACAGATGGAGATGGTATAAGTGATGTGGATGAGTTGGGAGACCCAATATTTGAATCTGTTGAAGTAGATGGTATAGTATATGAGACGGTTTCCTATAATGCTATTACTGATCCAACGAAAGTGGATAGTGATGGCGATGGTTATGATGATAATGAAGACCCGAATCCAATAACTTATCATTATAACGAAGATTTTAAAACGAATATGGAACAATTAAATATACTGGCCAATGATTACTATACTGGAATACTTCAAAAGTATTCAAAATATGAAAGCGGTTATAAAGATTGGCTTATGCTATCTTTTATTAGAAGTTTTAATACCGATGATGATGGTAATCGTGGATACGATGGAACTAGGTGGAATCAAGTTGGTGGAGAAATTAATGAGGAATTCGCTGTACATGTCTTAACTCATAATCCGGACGTTTACAATTATTTTAATAATACTGAATCTATAACTAACAAAGCAAATGGTGAGAAGATAGATTTATATCATTGGGCAGCGACTTTGAGTGCTATGGTGTATAATACAAAACTATCTGATTTCCAAGGTAGTTCCATAAAAACAAAGTACATATATGGCATGACTCCTGATTATTATTATAATTGTCTTTCAGGATGGGCGGGAGATCTCCAAACATTGGTAATGGATATGAAAGAAAGGCATGGAGAATATAATGATGAAGAAGAATTTAAACAATTGATAAAGAAAAATATTGGAAATGAAGCATATTCATTCTCAAAGCAAGACTTACTCGCTGATATTGATGCCTATAATATAGGATATCAGTTACGCAGAAATGTTAATCTTAATTACCTGTTAAGTGTGTATTATGGAAAAATAAATAATAATAGTAACAATAATTTTGAGCAGCGATATTCTATTCTAGTTGATGTGTTATCATCTAAAGACAAAACACAATTCAATTCTGATGTACTTGTTTTTACAAAATACAATATTCTTGTAACAAATGAAATATGGCCTTTGTACAAGGTTGATCCAGACGACATTAGTAAGTATGACAAGATTGCAGTGCAAGATTATGAAGCAGAAGGTGCTGCGACAGGATTTACAGATTATATTTGGGGATTTATTGATGAATAGCTATAAGGAGTATATGGAATGAAATGGATTAAGAAAATTATTTACATCATTATTACTATAGTTGTATTTATTGTTAGTTTTTCACTTTCAATGCAACTAGCAGATTGGACAAATATGAAGTTTAATTTCGAATTTTACGCTTTTCTAATCATGCCACTTTTATCAATGATTATTATGATAGTAGTAAAATGTTGGATATTTAAAAATGAAACAATATTTATATTTCCTATGGGATTTTTAGGGAATATCATTCTTGTAGTTTTAGTATTCTTTAAATATCTATTTGGAATTGTTGAAGGAGAATACTTCGGTAGCTTTATGATTGATATTATTTTTCGGGCAGCTTTAATCGTATTTGCTATTAGTGTACTGTATACATCTATAATGTGTCTAGTGGATAGAATGAAAAAAATAATTAAACATTAGAAGGTGTGATCTTATTTTATGCTAGCGTAAGCTTTTTTGTTGAAATCAAAATATTGAAAACCTATAAAGCTGATCCAGATGATATGGTTAGTGAATCTATAACTAACCATATCATAAACAGAAAAAGATACTGTAACTGTTGTAACTTCAGAGCATGTTACATCTTGCAACACTATAAAGGCTATAATGGAGCATATAAACCATTTGTTACTTTTTCCGAGTTTGATGTTACTTTTGAAGGGATTTTATATTGATGAGTAAGTATTTAAAAAGCTTATGTCTTACAGTTGTCATGTTATTTTCAATGATGATAACTGGTTGCCAGAATGAAGTCGAAATAGTTGAGATTAATGATGTAGAATACACAATAATAATTGATGAGCTTGAGTGGACTATGATCGATAAGCATTATGTGATTACTGGTGCGGATAACTATGATGCACCTGCATTGCGAACACTAATTGAAGACTTCATACTCGAGAATATGAGTCACTTTGAAAAAAGAAAAAATGAGGTTGGAGAGAGCCATTATTTCGCTAGATATGAGGCGTTTTTTCATAGAGAGGGTAAGCATTTAGAGAAGAGATTAAAAAAAGAGAAGAATGTTAAGGAACGTTTAGACAATTTAGTTGCTCGTGTTGTTTGGAACGACAGAGAAGAGAGCATTCACTATTCCATATATCAAAGAAATGGTATAAAACTATCAGTGAATCGATATGAGGACCATGTCCTAGAACTTACAGAGCAATATGGACTAATTCGCTTATATGAAAAAGAGACAGTATATCCAGATGCTGATAATGACGGACTCACAGATTGGGATGAATATAAACTGGGTACTAACCCTAATATCGAAGATACAGATGCAGATGGTATTATAGATAGTGAGGAAATAATTAGGCAAAGCATATATAGTAGGGTTGGAGCTATACACAGGCCAGAAGTGATAGCTGTAGAAGTAAGCTATGCGACTATGGGGAATATTTTGAATAAAATACATATTAGCAATATTTCGCAAGGTTCTTTTGGACGTTCAGGCATTATTGGGCGTCTAGTAGAAGTTCGCAATGAATCTATTATAGATGAAGCAACAATTGTATTTTATTACAACGAAGATTATCTTGGTAACACGGATGAACACAGCTTGGCTATTGTATGCCCTGATGAGAAGCCCAACAAGGTGCATCTGACGGAATCGTATGTAGATACGGAAAAAGATACTGTCACCGTTGTAGCTTCAGGGTTCAGCAAAGAAGTGTTTGCACTAGTAGATAGTTCGATATATGCACAGTATGATTAAAATCAATATAGGTATCAAGATTTGAAAATAATGTTTATTGCAGTTAGGTTTAATAAAAAAGGTGTTTATTCAGGTTTTTCATCTGATTAGCACCTTTGATATTTGAATAGAAATACATATTGTATTAAGGAGTCGATATGAGTAGAGTAGAGAAGGAGAGCGATTTAAAGAATTGAGTAGAGCAGTGTAGCTAGCCATAATGCTTTTTATGCTTTTGGTAATATTGTGTTTTTACTGTTATGGTATTACATTTGCGATAATGCTCATTTTATTTATGCTATTAAATTGCTTCGAGGGTCGAATTTCGCTAAGACTTGACGTTTACGCCTTAGTGAAACGTGTGTATATATTTCAGTAGTGGTTATACTTGCATGACCTAAAATATCCTGAACGCTTCTTATATCTGCTCCATTTTCAAGTAATAGTGTTGCAAAAGTATGCCTGAGATAATGTGGTGTGGATTTTGGGTTTATTTTTGCTAAGTCTCTGTATTTATAATAGACATTTTCTATACCATATATGGATAATAGATTTCCATATTTGTTGATAGTTATTCCGTTTCCATAGCACAAGTGATAATGCACCAACGGATAGTTGAAGTGTTATTAATGCTATTTCAAGTATTACATTGATTTTCATTATCAAGTTCTCCTTTTTTTTTGATATTATTTAATTACTGAGCTAAATGATTTCCACTAGCAAAAATCATAAAACCTCTTTTATGGAGTTAGAAATAAAGCATTCTTATCTATAGTAATGCTACGACGATGGGAAGTTGAAATAGATGTGTGATTATTGTAAATGCTAGTAACTTGCCTCTCAATATTTCACTTTTGGTGATGTTTGTTTCTATTTCTTTTATTGAAAATCTGAGCTATGATTAGATTCGCTACAAAAGATTTATTATGTTAAAGTCAATATGATTTAATTTATATCCAGCTCATACTTAAGGAAGTCAACTAAAATTTCTATATCCTCTATCTTTACACAAGTAATGTCGTTTATCCATTCAGTTTGCATTTTAGCATCAGCTATAGCAACGGTTATTGAACTACCAGGGTTTTTGATGTTTCCGACAATTCCAATTGAGGTTTTTTCTTTTTTAGAATTACTATCATTCCAATTCACTTTGTAATTATCATCTATAGTGCTTAAAAAAACGTTAGTTTGTTTTAATAATTCTGTATCTGTAGTATCAATACATTCAAGAATTACATTCTCCAACCTACCTTTATCATTGTTGTTAGGGAATACAAAAATGGATAAATCAATACTAAAATTATCAGATTTGATTTTTCGAGGAATGTTTGACAAATAAGTTTCTTCGAACTCTTCAATTTTTTCTGAAGGATAGTTATTATCAAGTATATCGGCTAACTTCTCATCTTTGTTCTTTGTGTCACCATCACAAAAAATTAATACCTTATCTATTTTTCTAATGTCCTCTTTATCTAAAGCTGCAAATTTGTCATCTATTTTTGTGAATAAATTCCGTTCTCCATTAGCGCTTATTAATGCTAACTGTACATCTTTGTTACCGAAATATATAGGAATCTTATTAAATAAATTCAAATCATCTTTTATAAAAGGAAATTTCGAAGGATATAATTTTTGCATAATTGTGTTAAGCTGATTTTCTTTTTTGATCTCACTATACCCTAACCATTGAAGTGTCTTTGCTAAATATGCTATGTCGTGATTGCCTTCAACGATAAATAAAACATTTTTCATTATCTTATGTCCTCGCCATTTTCAATTAATAATCTATATGCCTTCTCTTCTGAATATCTGCGAGAAATTATCATATCATCTAGTGATTCCATTTTATATATAATAATATCTACTTTATCATCAGTGCTGTTGGTTATTATATTTGATAATGTTTCATCACTATGAGTGGTCATGAAGATTTGTACGTTTAATTTATCTACTTGTTTAACTAACCACTTAAAAATCGTATTCATTCCACTAGTATGTATTGCTGTCTCTATTTCATCAATGAGCAAAATGCCATCTTCTGAGTTTAGCATTGAGCCTGCAAGAAACAAAACTTTTTTAATACCATCGCCAAAATTAGAAATGTGAGTATAGCCATATTTCTCATGTTTGATTTTCACACTAGTTCGACGATTATCATTAACGAGTATATCAATATCTAATATATTAGAGTCGAAATCTTTTACTAAATCAAGTAATTTATTTTTATATCCATATTCCGTTGCTCTAGAAATTAGACGAGCTAATGAATGTTCATTTATATGATCAGTAGTTGTAATATAATTCACTCTATCTAATGGATTATTCGAATTTATCTCTTTATTACTTTGCAGATGAAATGCTGAATATATGTCACTTTGTACTACATTGTTACTGTAGTTATTATATTTTAGTATTCCATTAAATTCTTGTACAGGTATAGATTCATCTATATCATCAATCATATATTTACGAAGCATATTATTTTTAACTAAGTTATCCAATTCATCTTTGGTATAATGAACATCAACTAATTCTCCATTTAAAATGAATTCATTGGTTTTTTTATGCTTTGTGAATTCAATTCCTATATGTTTATCGTCAATTGGTTGTTTAAAATTAAACATAGACATAAAGGATTCCATAGGAGTTATGCCTGTAGGAATTCCAATTCGTGTTATTCGTTTTCTTGAAACAGATGCAAAACTTCTAGAAGATTTGTAATCTAAAAGATAGATAGCTTCCAAAATTGTTGTTTTACCCGAATTGTTGTTGCCTATTATTATATTGATGTCGCCACAATCATCAAGAATAACATTTGATAATGCTTTGAAGGATTTTATTTTCAGACTTTCTATATTTTTCACTTAATCACCGCCTTTGTTAATTCGGTTTATTATATCATATAAAATATTAAATATACAACTTAGACAAACAGTGTATTATTATTACATGTTTCAACATAATACTTACCATTTATATTTCAGTAAATACATTATTCCTATATATTTTAATCAATTATATTTATTAAATGTAAAAAACAATTGATTTCAAAACTAGAATAATAACTTCTCTTATTTTACCTCTGTTTTTATTGCTCAAGCCCAAAACATATAGCATCATTAGGTTTATTATAATATGATATACATAAATTCAAACTATCATTACGAAACAAAGCATCGTAAAAACTGAATTTTGTATTTTTATATCTGAAAAAGAAAAGTTAACCTTGCAACTAAGGAACTCGCAGTGCTTAAATACGATAATTGTTGATTCAAAATAATAGGTAGACATATTGAAAAAAATGAATTAAATTTGAGCTTGAGCAATTCCTAATAGCGTATTGCTTACAGATTGGGATGAATATAGATTAAGGAGTGTGCTACTCACCTCTATCTATATTCGATACTTTGCTAGAATGGTTTTCAAACTACTTCTCCAAAGCTTTATCAATCACAGTATCTCTTTCTTGTCGAGTAACATCTACAGCAAAATATTTTGATATAATCTTATTTGGAATTTTAATCTGCCTAGGTGGCGCACTAACTTTACTGGTGATAATATCGTCAATCTTTTCTCTAGTGAGAACGCCATTTTGACTAACACCTTTTACCTTGTTCATTTGCATCTTTATTAAATTCAATAATTTATGACTTAGCGCAGTCTGTTAAACTCACTTTCATCTGTGAGTTTAACATCTTTGCTTCAAAAAGTATTGTATATATTTCTTTGCTAGACAATAGAAATACTATTTTGCCATCAATACCACCATCTTTTCTTGCTTTTGTAACTTATTTTGACATGATATTTTTATGAAGTAATAAATCCTCTAAATAGCAGAATGATAATAGTTCGAGTTCTCCTCATAACGTTTTTGAATCATATTTATTGCCCTTATCGCTAAAAAATGCAACCTCCAAATAATAAAGTCTTATTTTATGGTTAAAATGAAGGGAGAAGAACATTGAAATTAAAAAATCATAAATGGATTGTTGCTATTATAATAATGGCGTTACTTTTTACATTGGGAATAGGTTGTCAACCTGAAAAAAAGCTTTATATATTTAATTGGGGAAGATATATCGACCCATATGTAATAGAATTGTTTGAAAATGAATATAAAATTAAAGTAATATACAGAGAATACTCAACAAATGAGGAAATGTATACGAAGCTAAAAAGTGAAATAGCTGATTTTGATATCATATTTCCATCAGATTACATGGCAGAAAAAATGATTAAAGAATCTATGCTTGAAAAAATAGATTATTACAATATTTCTAATTATAAATATATTGATGAAGAATTTAGAGGTCTGCCATATGATTATTCTGAGCAATATACGCTACCTTATTTTTGGGGAACTATGGAAATAATATATAACAAAGATTATGTTGGCGAAGAAATCGTTAGCTGGGATGCTTTGTGGGATGATAAATACAGAAAACAAATTGGTATGTTGGATAGTCCGAGAGATAGTATTGCTGTTGCATTAATTAAATTGTGATACTCTCAAAACACTAAGAATGTTAAAGAACTAGAACAGGCTAAACAATTGCTAATTGACCAAAAGCCTCTAGCGTTAGCATATTCAGGTGATGAACTTAGAAACATGCTTGTCCAAGGTGATATAGCCCTGTCGCTTATATGGTCAGGAGAAGCTGCAGATATAATGGAAGAATTTGATAACTTCAAATATGTAATACCTAATGAAGGTAGTAATACATGGGTGGATTGTATGGCAATTTCGAAAGGAAGTAAGAACAAATATGAAGCGGAGCAATTTATAAATTTTATGTTGAGACCTGATATTTCTATGCTAAATACTGAGTACGTTGGCTATGCTACACCAAATTATGTAACACTAAGTATGCTCGATCATGATGCTGAAAAAATAAGTAAGTAGAATAATGGTTGTCCCCATTATTACTAAGAAGTAAGTATTATTTATAGGTATGTTGGCATATACTGGTGATTGAACAAGTATTTATTTAACTTAAATTCTTAATTTACAGTGGTTTTTGATGTAGAAATTAACCGAAACTATATAAGGATGTAACTATTATTATCTTCTTCTATTCAGTACGAACGACTAACGTTCCTGCGGAATATGGCAATTCTAAGTCGCCTTATCTAGCAGGTATTGTTGGTTTAATTATTATTATCGGAAATTTAATCTTTTCAATATTCCCCAATATGCTAATAAATAGATTTATACAAAAGCTTAGAATGAAATCAAATTAGATAATAGTTTGACTTTGTCTGAGAAAAGTGTTTGTGCATTGTGAACTCACATAAACGATTTTTATTAGTGGAGACAGTAGTAGCGTTAATAACATCAGTGATAACTGCTTTGCTCACTGTTTCTACATTGCTTTTTGGTTAATAATATGTTTCACTAAAATAATTATGTATAAATATTATTTTCTTTATGTCTCATAAATTGAATTAAAGAATTCAATAATCCTATTTTTTTCATTACTTCCAATCGTAGAAAACCTTATAAGAGGAATTTCAATTTTATTAAATATCTCATCTTTAATGCTATCACGAGTTGATTGATCTTCACTGTTATTATGAAAAGCATAGCCATCTACTTCGATGGCGCAGAATACTTGTTTGTTAAATTTATTATATAAGTAAAAGTCAACATGAGATTTATGATGCCTTACATAAGAAGATTCTCTTTTATTTAGTAGGCTGAAGTCTTTGACGATGTTATTTAAAGAGTAGTTTGCATGATATCTCAAATTAGAATAGAGAGGTATTTTAAGTATTTCATTTAGTAATGTAGCCATAATATTTTCAGACTTATTATCAGATATATTTACTAATTTTTTCACAAAAGACTGCAACTCCTTATTATGTTCTTTATATAAAAGATCAAAAACAGAACATACTTTACTTTTAATGCTTTTTCCGTTGTTGTATTCGATATATCCAATCAAGTCATAAATATTGGTTGTTTTGTTTTTTCTAACATTAGGGTTAACTATAAGTATAAACTTGCTTTTAGCTCTTGATACGGCGACGTTAATCAAGTTTTTTCCATCTGCAAAACCATCTTTAATTATGTGATCAACGACGCTCGTCATTATAATTATGTCTTTTTCTCTACCTTGAAATTTATGAATTGTATCAACTTCGATGTTTGTACAGATAGATTTTGCAAGCTCGTCTCTTTGCCCTGTATAAGGTGAGACTATACCAATTTCATTACAATTTACATTAGATAGCTCAGGCAAAACTTCTTTCACTATGACGTCGATTTGTCGCTGACTAAAAATTGTTTTGTTTTCTGTACCATTTTCTGCATCTTTAGTGATTTTTCTTGCATGATTACCACGAGCCGTAAAATAAACTACAATTGGGTTTGCTATGTCATTATCTGATGTCAGTATAATCAATTGGTTATCATAAAATTTTTGGTTGCAGAATCCAATTATATTAGGATGACACCTATAGTGTTCTCTAAGTAAAACTTTCGGTATGTTGGAGCTAAATATTTTCTTTATTGATGCTAAAAAACTATACTTTGAGCAATTGTATGCAGGGTTTAAATCATAATTATAGAAAAGCGCTTCAATCGTTTCTTTGTTTTCATTAGAAACAATATTGGGGAGCTGTTTTTCATCGCCGACTACTACAATATTTTTTGCACAGGATAAAGACAAAACACCAGTAATTACATCAACTTGAGAAGCTTCGTCCACAACAACATAGTCCATTAGATATTGTTTTGGCAATGAACTTACAATTGAATGTGTTGAACTTAATATTACTGGGTATTCATTAACCAAATCATCGAAGACTGATCCTCTCCAAAGATCAGAACAATCAAAAACTTTTCTATCTTTCCTATTCATATATTTTTCAAATAAGAAACTTTTGAATAACTTCATTGAGCTATGGCTATACATATTCATCATATCTGGCAAATTGTGTTTGCTTAGCTTTTTATCAAGTTTATTTATTGTTTTTTCTAGTTCTGTGATTTTATTTTTATAGAATCTAAAATTAAGCTCATTTAGCAAATTTGCAATTTTAGTTTTGTATAATGAAAATGAGTAAATCCCATGTGAAAATAATAATTTCACCATACTAAATAAACTTACGGTATCTTCTGTATTTTCTAATTCTATCTTTAGTCGTAGGATATCTGAAGATGATAACCGTTTAAATGTCTTAATTTCAATATCAACATTATTAGTATAGGACTCTTTAAAATATGACAACTCTAAAATATATGCCTGCAACTCACTTTTTATTCGGGAACGTTCATTTTTTGCTTCCAACATCTTGCGGATAATAGCATCGTGTGCATTTAGTCTTTGTTGATGTGAGTGAGTATCAGATGCTGATAATTTCCAATCAGAGATATTAGGATATGAACTGTCTTGATTTTCGATAAAGTTACTTATATTACTCTTGCTACCAAGACTTGCCACTAAAAAGCCTAAGCCTTCCTTTTGTAATTTTTCTAAAACATTTTGAGTGGCTGAGTTATTATTTGAGACTATAGCAATGTTTTTATCAGCCATTATTGCATTGCAAATAATATTAAGTATGGTTTGTGTTTTACCTGTTCCAGGAGGACCTTCTATGACACTTATATTACTATTAAATGCATTGATTACCGCTGCTCTTTGGCTATTGTTAAAACCAAAAGGGAATATGTATTTTTTCATAGTTGATGTATTCAATGGTATGTGCTGATTGCCTAAATAAAATGGTAATACACTATGCTCGCTTATGTAATCAATTTTTTTATACTGTTTTGAAAGATAATTTACCTCTTGAGTAGGGTCGATATTTCCAATACATTCAGCTGCTTTTCTAAAATACTCGATTTCGGTATTAAAGTCACAAAGCATATTCTTATGTATATTTATTTCTATGCTATTATATAGGAGATGGGTACCATTTTTAAACTTTATACTGGTATATAGTCCATGCCTCATAAGTGATTTTGTATTGTAGAGAGGGCTGTTATTCCTATAAACTTTATAGTCTTCTAAAGACATCTGCTTTTCGCTTAAGACGATAGTGACTTTATCGAAGCTATAATTATAAGATTTATCGTTACCTAGAAAAGAGATTTTATAATTTGATCCACTGTTATATATTTTAGAAATATCATCAGTTTTGTTTGAAAATTCATTATTTTTATTCTTAATAAATATTAATTCGCCATGTAATTTCAAGATTTTCAATATCCTTGCTATTTTTTTACATATCATATCATATACACGTAGAATCTACAATTAAAAAAATACTACATAATAATTGGTGACAATATAGGGAAAATATTGCATAAGTATAATATTGTGTGTATAATGAAACAAGAAGTAAAATATTCCAAAGAACTATTTTGGCAGAATATTTAATGTTAGTAAACAAAATGAATGGAGGTTAATGTATTTATGTTTGATTTTAATTTATCGGTATTTTTATTAGGGTGCTTAGGTGGACTGCTTCCGGATGTACTAAGGATAGTTAAGGAAAAAGATAAGACGAGCGTTTCTATCAATTTTAAGAAAACCCATTATTGGCTAGGATTAGCTTTTCAAATTATTTTGGGAGGACTAGTGGTGTTAATTTTCAAAAAAACGGAAATAGTGGATATTTTGATTTATGGATATAGTGCACCTCAGATAATTACAAAACTAGTATCATCAGCTACCGCAGATGATAAGAAACAACCAGCTGCTAACAACGGTTTAGATCAACAAATGCAAAATACGCAGACTTTCATTAATGTTGATGATAGCAAGGATGAAAGCAGTAGCGATAAATTTAGTATTAAAACTTGGTGGGCTAAATAAATGCTTAGTAGTAAGCGAGGTCAGTAGATTAGCAAAGGATAATAAACGATTAATTATAAAAAGCATTATTGCAGGTTATTTATGGTCTGCTATAATGCTTGTTTTATTTATGCGATTAAACTACTTCGAGGATCGAATTTAGCTAAGACTTGACGTTTACGCCTTAGTGAAACGTGTGTATATATTTCAGTAGTGGTTATACTTGCATGACCTAAAATATCCTGAACACTTCTTATATCTGCGCCATTCTCTAGTAGCAGTGTAGCAAAAGTATGCCTGAGATAATGCGGTGTGGATTTTGGGTTTATCTTTGCTAAGTCTCTGTATTTATAATAGACATTTTCTATACTATATATGGATAATAGATTTCCATATTTGTTGATAAACACATTGTTGCATTTAGGATTAAGGCGAGAACGAATGTTTAACCAATTGATTACCTTTTCATAAACTTGGTCATTTGAAATATATAGAAATCGCTCTTTCTTACCTTTTCCCTTTATGAGTATTCGCCTGCTTTCAATATCAAAATCATCAAGGAGTAAATTAGATGCCTCGCTGATTCTTAATCCTAAGGAAAACAGTAATTCTAAAAGTGCATTATCGCGTGTAGAAATCATTTGATAGTATTCAGATTTCTGTATTAGCGTTGAGTTAAGAGTATCGATTAGGGAATTGATTTCTGTTTTTGTCAATGTTTTTGGAAGTCTTACCCCGCTACTGAATTTATATTTTCTATCAAAGCAATCACCTAAATTGTGATAAACTAAAAATGATTTTAGTGAGATGTATTTTCTCTGCATAGTGGAGCCTTTGTTGTTTCTAATGGTCATTAAGTAAACAAAATAGTAGTTAAGTGATTCGGAATTTAGAGACGTTACATCATTCTCTTCTATCCAATTATAAAAGCAGTTTAAGTCCTCTTTATAAGCCTTGATGGTTTTCTCTCCTAGACTCTTTAATAACGCTATTTCCCCTAGATATTTCGATATTTGAGCCTTGTTGACGCATAGTTTATTCATATAGTATCTCCTCAATAATGATTAATAGAATTAATTGTATATTAAAGTGTACAATAAGAAAAACGCTCAATTATCATTTCAGTAGCTACTAATGGAATTAAAAAGACCATAGATCAGAAAAACCCTATGGTCTTAGTAATTTTAAAAAAAGTATAACTCTGTTTCTCGCAGTCTATTTTGAATTTCAGTTATTGATATTAAACCAGCCTTCCCTAGATATTACTGTATCTGCATAAATTTAATATGCTAATGGCAGTGATATATAACATGCCCGAAAGTCTACAAGTGAGGACATTATTTGGGTTTGTCTACAATTTGTGTACTCGAATAACAAATCTATAAATTTATGATAGATTTATGGAAATGTTAGGAGTGTATATATGTCTTATAAAATCAATGTTGAACTTGCAGAGTTAAGAGAATCTAATGGCTATACACAGAAGTATGTTTCAGATAGTATAAACGTTAGTAAGCAAACTTATAGTAACTGGGAAAGAGGTGTGCGTCAAGTAGACCTTAATTCACTTATTACTCTTGCTAATTTTTACGAAGTAAGTGTGGACTATATACTAAGAAATCATCTAAATTCCACTCTTGATTTGGAGACTGAGGAAATATTTGAAGGTGTAACTGTAAGACAATATATTGATAATATCAGGAAGTTGCCTAAAGAGCATAAAGAAACTGTCAATGGGTTTTATAAATTTATAGTAACTCTAATTCGAGAAAAGCAAAAATAATGTAATGAATAGTGTCACTAAAGATAAATATATACGAGAAATGATTATAGTTTGGAATTGGAGAACATTAAATGAAGTTTGCAGTATGCGATGATGATGTTATATATTGTGATAAAATGATAAGCTCATTAAAAATTTTAGCGATTAATAACAATGTGAATATAGAAGTTGAAAAATATCACTCAGCAGAATCTATATTAAAAGTAATAAAAGAAGGTTTGCATTTTGACTTTATTTATATGGATATTTACATGGATGGGATGAATGGGCTTGATGCAGTAGAAGCTATTAGAAATGAGGTTAACAACCAAGAGACTGAAATAGTATTTGTATCGACTAGTAGAAGTCATTATCAAAGGGCATTTACAGTAAGAACGTTTGACTATTTAGCTAAACCACTAAAAGAAGAAGATTTGAAAACCAACTTTGAACGTATTTTGAAATTTGTCCAGAAGAATCAGGCACAATTTTGTTATGAATCAAATGGCATGACATGCTATGTAAAAATATCAAATATTTATTATTTTGAAGCAAGTAATAGAATAGTAAAAATTCATACAAGAAGTGGAGTGTTGTCATATTATAGTTCAATGAAGAAATTATCAAAAACATTGCATGAATATGAGATGTTTATGAGGACACATACCTCTTACATTGTTAATATACAAAATGTGCGTGGAATTAGCAATACTAAAATTGAAATCGTAAATGGTGATACGGTTCCTGTTAGTAGGTTGTACAAAGAGAAAGTGACAGAGCTGAGATTAGAAGTAAAACGAAATATGTTTAAATTGAAAAGAGGAAAAGAAGATGAGTAGTATATGGTATTTATTAGCGAATATTTTGCGCACGTATATATGCTATTTGTTTTTTATGGTTTTTTATGAAAAGAGAAGAAGTGATAAATTCAAATCAACTGAATTTTTTCTTTATGCATCTTATTATATTCTTACTACAGTTGCATATTTATATTATAAAAATGTAGCATTTATAATTGGAGTAAATGCTATTGTATTAACACTAATTGGTTTATATTATAGTAGAAAGTTTAAATATGCGCTTGTTTCAATGAGCTTTATATACGGGACATTTTTTATCATAGAAATACTTGGATTAGTTATATCGGGATTTAGAGAATTTGATTTTAATTCGCAAGCATTAATAACTAATGTTTTATATCATCACATATTGCCATTATGCATGTGTCTAGTTTTTGTTCTGATAGCGGGTAAATCGCGATTTGTTAAATATATAAAGAGTACAATGTTATATGGTGAGTCAAAATCTAAAGCGATTAACCAGCTAAAGAGGAAAAAATTCCAAGCAAGTGGATCAAATATTTTTTTCATACCATTTTTGAGTATTGTAGTGATTATGTTGATTTTACCAAAACAAGAGTTGCTTAATGGTGTTAAGTACTCCGTAGTTGTTGCTCTTGGAACTATTAATATTATTGCTTTTCATTTATTTGGTGCATTATCACAGCAAAATCATGAGAGGATGCAATACCTATTATTACAAAAACAAAATGATGGTTATATTAATCAAATTGAGAACATGAAGAAAACCAATGACAAAATTAATAGGTTGGATCATGACTTAAGATTTTATGTGAAAACAATTAAAGATTATGTTCTTAGAAATGATATTGATGAAGTTGTTAATAATCTAGATAAAATCATTCACTGTGCGAAGGTTATTGCTCCTATTGCATCGACTGGTAATATACCTGTTGATGCTACTATTAACCAAGCGCTGACAAACTATATTGAAGATAAGATAAATTTAGTAACTGATATTCAAATACCAGTAAAATTTGACCGTATTACAAGTTTGGATATCACAATTCTTCTTTACAATCTACTAGATAATGCTGTAAATGCAGTAATGAAATTATCAGAGGGACAAAGAGAAATAGAAGTAATTTTGAATTATGATAAAAAAATGTTGTATATAGAAGTGAAAAATAGTTTTAATGGAGTTTTAAATAAAAATAATAAAGGTCTAATTGAAACGTCGCATAAAGACAAGCAGTTACATGGTTATGGTTTAAAGTCAGTGCAGTATACTGTTGAGGATTATAATGGAAAGTTTAAGATTGAATACAATGGGGCGTCATTTAATACATATATGATTTTGCATGATTATTAAGTGTCAATTTCAACATAAAATATGTAGTTTTCAACTTTATCCTTTTTTTTTACATTAAAATTGAATATTATTAATAATTACATGATTATTTTAAAATTCAGGAGGAAAAATTAATGTTCAAAAAAATCAAAAGTATAGTATTTTCACTAAGCGGATTAATGGCAGCATATGCTTTGTTTGTAACAACTGTAAGTGTTAATTCAGCTTGTTTTGTATTTATACATCAAGCGAAACTACCGAATAATGCTAAAAAACTTCGTAAGTTTTAATAATGGATCAATTAATACATAAACTTGCTAATAATTGGATTTCAAAAGGAATCATTAAGTCTGAAGACAAAGATATCTATATATATGGATTTAGAGAAGGATTAATGATTCTAGCAAATATTGTGACAAGTTTAGTGATTGGTGTGTTAATGGGTATGTGGTGGCAAGTGGTACTATTCACGCTTGTTTATAGCCCAATAAGATCATACGCAGGTGGGATTCACGCAAAAACGCATAAAATGTGTTACTTTATGTCCATTATACTAGTTGTTGTTGCATTGAGTATTATAAAATATGTCCAGTTAACTTATTTGCATATTTACATAATAGCTATAATATCATCAGTTGTCATCATAGCCTTCTCCCCAGTTCAAGATGATAACAAACCTTTAGATGATAAAGAAATGATTGTATATAAAAAGAAATCCATAGCTTTATTGCTTTTTATTGATGCTATGCTTTTTATTTTAATATTTACAAATCATATGCAAGCGAGTATTACGGTCTGTGTAGCTTTATTTACTCTTTCAATAATGCTAGTTCTTGGGAAAATTAGAAACCATAAAAATGCAGAAGGCGTTCTAGATTAAAGGACGCCTTTCTAATTTCTACAATATCTATGTCAATTACGACATGGGTATTTTTTTTAATGCTTTTTTTTGCTATATTTGATTAATTGTGCGTCTAATATAGTTGCGTGCATTATAGAACATTAATTACAAAGTATAAGTCCATGTGAACGGTTTGCCTATAAATATTGATCATGAGGCAGCTTTTTTATTTTTGAATATTTTTTATGAGGGGTAATAGACATCTTGATGAGTAATACGGTATATAAAAAAATAGTAACTTTTATGCTTGTTT
>JMSV01000067.1_pt1 | contig 19097 bp, 24 predicted proteins | sample 179021 | NCBI WGS metagenome assembly JMSV01 (sample SAMN02769581, study PRJNA246767) | bioreactor metagenome | isolation source: Culture-2 Bioreactor Bmz derived from microbial biomass from the upper 2 cm... | place: Germany: Bremen | collected day 87 after inoculation | reverse complement strand
CCTAATTACGATTGAATTTAGGGAAATAGAAGAGAGCAATGAGTATGCTTAAATTTTTTCTAGATAATGGTGTCGGAATGAATCAAGAGACAAAGGATCGGATCTTTGACCCTTTCTTCACATCAAATTTAGGAAAAAGCACGGGGCTTGGAATGTATATTGTCCATAATCTAGTCGTAGATCAACTTGAAGGCACTATTGAAATTAATTCTGAGGAAAATCAAGGCACCTTAGTGAGTATTAGATTTCCCAAGTAAGTAGAATAATACAGTTATTGACTCCTACCTCCTTATAGTATCAAGTAAGGGGGTATAATTAATGTGTGGATGATGCCTATACCTAAGAAGCGTACCCACACAATTTTGAACACAACGTGAACAAAATATACATAAGAGGAATATCAGTTGTAAGGCGGATATCATAGGAGTATAATAGAGAGGATGAGTAAATAGTTCACTTACAGGAGAGTCAAATGATTACTACAGAAGAAGTAAAATATGGATACAATGAAGGCACTGTTATAGCAGTGGACGGCATTGATATAAAAGTAAATACAGGAGAATTCGTTGTAATAATTGGACACAATGGTTCAGGGAAATCAACCTTAGCAAAAATGTTCAATGGTATTCTGCTACCGACAGGTGGTGCAGTTTATATTGCTGGTATGGATACCAAAGACGATGATAAGATATGGGATATTAGAAGAACTGCAGGTATGGTATTCCAAAATCCGGATAATCAGATTGTAGCAACTTTAGTAGAAGAAGATGTAGCTTTTGGTCCTGAAAATTTAGGGGTGCCAACAGAAGAAATTCGTACGCGTGTTGATAATGCCTTAGATGCTGTGCATATGGCCCATCATTTGAAGAAACCACCTCACTTACTATCAGGTGGACAAAAGCAACGTGTTGCAATAGCAGGGATATTAGCGATGAAACCAGAGTGTATTATTCTGGATGAACCAACAGCTATGCTTGATCCAGTAGGGCGTAAAGAAGTTATTGATACAGTAAAACGCCTTAATAAAGAAGAAAACATAACAATTGTTCATATCACCCACTTCATGGATGAAGCAATTGATGCAGATAGAATCATTGTAATGGAAAAAGGAAAGAAACATATTGAGGGCACACCTAAAGAAGTATTCTCGCAAGTTGAGAAATTACGCGATATGGGCCTTGATGTCCCACAAGTAACACTTCTAGCCCATGAACTAAAAAAAGAAAATATCGACATTTCAGAAGAAATATTAACTGTAGAAGAAATGGTGGAAGCATTATGTCAATTATTATAGAAAATTTAAATCATATATATGATAAGGGAACGCCTTATGAAACGAAATCCTTAGATGATGTGTCATTAGAAATAGAAAAAGGCGAATTCGTGGCTGTTATAGGTCATACAGGCTCAGGTAAATCAACGCTGATTCAACACTTGAATGGTTTGATTAAACCTAGTAGCGGATCAATAATCGTCAATGGCTTTGATATTACAGCGGAAAAGGTAAAATGACTGAGGTCCGTAAAAAAGTAGGACTTGTTTTTCAATATCCAGAATATCAATTGTTTGAAGAAACAGTTGCGAGAGATATTGCTTTTGGTCCTGAAAACTTAGGATTAGATGAAATAGAAGTAAATAAAAGAGTCAAAGAGGCAATGACACTCGTAGGACTGTCCTATGAAGATATCAAAGATAAATCGCCATTTGAATTAAGTGGGGGTCAAAAGAGACGTGTTGCAATTGCAGGTGTTTTAGCCATGCAACCAGATGTTCTTATCTTAGATGAACCAACTGCAGGTCTTGACCCTAAAGGAAGAGACGAAATACTAATGCAAATAAAGGCCTTACATGAGAAAAATAACAATACAGTTATTTTGGTATCTCACAGTATGGAGGATGTTGGTAAACTGGCAGAACGTTTATTTGTAATGAACAAAGGACAGTTAGTGCTTTCGGGTAAACCGACTGAAGTCTTTAAACAAGCAGATTATTTAGCGGAAATTGGTTTAGGTGTCCCACAAGTGGTGACATTAGTAGATGCCTTAAAAGCAAAGGGCTTTAAAATAGACAAGGATATTGTAACAGTAAAAGAAGCTAAAGAAGAATTAATGAAATTACTTAGGAGAGGTTAGATGTTAAGAGACATAACAATTGGACAATATTATCCAGTCGAATCAAAAATACATCGTCTGGACCCACGTATAAAAATTCTTATCTCTTTTCTATATTTGATTTCATTGTTTATTGTAGAAGATATAAGAGTATTTGGATTGGTAACTGTATTTTTAATAGGCATTATCAATCTTTCAAAAGTTCCTATGAGCTATATATTGAGAGGTTTGAAACCAATATTTTTAATTATTGTGTTTGCCTTTACTATTAATTTATTTATGACACCTGGGGATCCTGTATTTGAGTATGGAATCTTCACCATTACAATGCGAGGGATATACCAAGCAGTCTTTATGGTACTTAGATTAGTATATTTAATTATTGGGACATCATTACTAACGCTTACAACATCCCCAATTGCTTTAACAGACGGTATTGAGCATTTGCTGAATCCTTATAAAAAAATAGGATTACCCGCTCACGAATTGGCAATGATGATGACAATTGCACTTAGATTTATTCCAACATTATTGGAAGAAACAGATAAAATTATGAAAGCACAAATGGCAAGAGGTGCTGACTTCGAAAGTGGTAATATATTGAACCGTGCGAAAGCATTAATTCCACTGCTTGTACCACTATTCATCAGTGCATTTAGAAGAGCTGATGAACTTGCGATGGCAATGGAAGCCCGTTGTTATCGAGGTGGAGAGAATAGAACGCGTATGAAAGTTCTTAAGTATGAAGGTCATGATCTTGTGGCAGGCGCTATTTTTAGTATTTATATGATACTTTTAATAGGCCTACGATTTGTATTATAAGAGGTTATATGAAATATGTAGTAAAGCTGGTTATCAGCTATAATGGAGCCCATTTTTCTGGATGGCAAAGACAACAAGGTAGACGAACAGTACAAGGTATTATAGAAAGACATCTTTCTAGACTTTTCAAAGAAGATATAGAAATAGATGGGGCAGGCAGAACAGATCGTGGTGTACACGCATTTGGACAAACGGCAACATTCTCGGTAGAAACAGCTATCCCCAGTGATAGATTTCATCTGTTGATAAATAGAAGAATGCCTGCAGATATCCACATTGAATCAACGGAATTAGTGGATGACTCTTTTCACGCACGTTTTTCTGCAAAGGGGAAGCGTTATGCATACAAGATTCAACATGGTCTTAAAAAAAATCCAATGCTATGTGATACACATTTGCAAATAGAAAAAGAATTAAATGTAGAAATTATGAAAAAAGTCAGCAAGTATTTAATTGGAGAAAAAGACTTCAGATCTTGTATGGCATCAGGTTCTAGTGTCACAAATACAGTTAGAGAAATCTATGAGATTAACTTTATAGAATCAGCAAATTATTTGACTGTAGAATTCTATGGAAACGGGTTTTTATACAATATGATCAGAATTATAGTTGGAATGCTTCTAGACGTTGAAGCAGGCCATCTCCAAGCAGATAAGATTGAAGGCATTATTGCCAGTCTTGACCGTAATCAGTTAAAACATACGGCACCTCCAGAAGGATTGTATTTAGTTAAAGTTTATTACTAAATAGCGTTGACTTTTTGATGCTTATGTATTAAAATATTATTGTTCTATGTGTTTAGGACAAATCATAAAAATGATACTAAGGGTCCCGCCCCGGATCTTTATATAGGTGAAAATTAATTTTTAGGAGGGTACAACATGAAGTCTTACATGGCAAAACCATTAGAAGTCGAAAGAAATTGGTACGTAATCGATGCTGAAGGTAAAACTCTAGGTAGACTTGCAACACAAGTTGCAACTATTTTAAGAGGTAAAAATAAACCAACTTATACACCACACGTAGACACTGGTGATCACGTTATCATCATCAACTGCGAAAAGGTTGTATTAACAGGTAAAAAATTGGATCAAAAGAAATTCAGATGGCATTCAGGATACCTTGGTGGCTTAAAAGAAAGAAGCTACAGAGATATGATGGAAAAGCAACCTGAAAAAGTATTTATGCACGCTGTAAAAGGAATGCTTCCAAAGAACTCATTAGGAAGACAAATGCTTACAAAATTAAGAGTTTACTCAGGACCAGAGCATGAGCATCAAGCACAAATGCCTGAAGTACTTAAGTAATAGAGGAGGAATTTAAATGGCTACTGTTCAATATCAAGGCACAGGTAGAAGAAAAAGATCTATTGCTAGAGTAAGATTAGTACCTGGTAATGGAAAGTTTACTGTAAACGGAAGAGACATCGAAGATTACTTTAACTATGAAACAGCAAGAAACGACATGAAAAGTCCTTTAACTGTAACTGGTACAGAAGGAAAATATGACGTAATTGTTTTAGTTGAAGGTGGCGGATACACAGGTCAAGCTGGTGCAGTTAGACACGGTATCGCTAGAGCACTTCTTTTAGTAGATGGAGAATTCAGACCAGTACTAAAGAGAGAAGGATTCTTAACTAGAGACTCTAGAATGGTTGAAAGAAAGAAATACGGTCTTAAGAAGGCAAGAAGAAGCCCTCAATTCTCAAAGAGATAAGATTATATTTTTTCACACAAGATTATATACCCCGGAAAACTTTGTTTTCTGGGGTTTTCTTATTTTTTGAAATCAGTACGAGACAGCAAAGCCAAATGCTTTTGCTGTTTCTTTTATATTAACAATGTATTATATCCTCTGTCTTCTATTGAAACATTTACAAAATTTAGGTAAACTAATGAAGTTATAATACATACTAATGGAGGATGAGATGAAAGACAGTAGAAGAAATAGTGTTATATGCATCATACTGATTACAATGGTCTTGGCAATTTTTATGGGACCAGATTTAATAAGACCAACTAATGAGGAGCTAATAAGAGAGTTTACACATGCCTACTTTGATACAAGCCCTGAGGCATATAGAACTTTATACCCAGGGAACAAATACGGAAAGAATCTAGAAAAAGAATACATAAAAGATCAGTTCAGTGAACTGGCAACGAATAAGGCAATAGAGTCAATGCTTGAGCATGAAAACTTCGTGTCACACATTAGAAGAGCCCACATAAAAAAGCAGATTTAACAGTCAAGACGATGAAGATAACTATTGTCAGACATGATACATGGAGTGATATTTATAAGATTGATGGATATGTCGAATCACTAAGTAGGGAAGATAGTAGAAGTGAACAATTAAGATTTATGGGACAATTGGGCCTAACAGAAGTTAATGGAGAGCCTCAAATTGATAATGTTCTCATGATGATTGATGAAGCTGTTTATTATAATAATCGCAATTGGTAAACTTATAGTACTATTATTGACATTAATATCCAAAAGCGTCATACTAAAATAGTTGCAAGATATTTAGAACATAGAATAAGGGGGAGAATGATGGAAGAAAGAAATTACATAGAACAAGAAAGATCATCGCTTGGAGAACTATTTGGTAAAAGCTTTGAGGTCTTTAAGGAAAACTGGTTAACGTACTTAATTGCTGCTATTACAATAGGTATCATAATGGGAGCTATTCAAGGGCTTCAGTTTGTACTAGGTCAAAATACAGGTTACAAACTACTAAGTGTTGTTATTAACGGTTTAGCTGGTGCGGCGATATCAGCCATATATATCACAACCGCATATAATAGTGTAAGACAAACAACACTCAATGTTGGTGACACAGTTATGGAAAAGATTTTTCCAATGTTTCTAACACAAATGCTACTGGCACTAATAATGATGATTCCTCTAATAGCATTGATGATGATTCTTATACCTATGATGTTCAAATTTGGTGCATCAACTACAATATTTTTAGTCATCCTATTTCCAATAACATTTTTTATTGCTTTGAAATGTGCTTTTCTATCCCAAGCAATAGTACTCAGTGATAAACGTTATTGGTCGGCGATTAAATGGACATTTTCCCATACAAAGGGAGAAGTCGGTGGCTTAATCGGTATATACATAATGCCAGCAATTGTTGGAGTTATAGCATTTATCCTGATGAGAACGATTGGACTTTCGAGTGTGACGACAAATTTAGTCATAATAATTGCCACATCATTAATAGGTGGTATATTAAGTATCATCGTATCCATAGCAACAACACTTCTCTATATAGAAGTTGCAATGCCTCAAGAACAAGTAGGTGAGACACTTATTTATGGAGCTGATTATTAGGAGAGACTATGGAAAAAAACATGACAGATGAGTTCTTTTTTGAACATGCTTCAAGTGAAACGATAAAACACATAAAAAAAATCCTATGAAATTGTTGGCTATCCTGATTATTTTTGCAGTTGTAAACACATTGTTAAGTTCTCTTATAGTTGAAGATGCTTTGTGGAGAAACTATTTTATAGCTTTGATAACAAATTTATTTAATGCGATAATAGCCATAAGTCTTCTGCATCATGTGAGCTTGCATAGAGGTGACTTATACAATCATGCTATGAGCAGTATAGAAGTGATTCAATCAAAATTAATTAAGTATTTTGTCTCAAAGATAATCGTCAATATTATAATCGCAGTGGCATTAATGGTGACGACACTTATAGCAGCTACCCTACTTTCTTTTCTAAAAGGGGCATTTGCTTTGGTAGTAGGTTTTTTACCTATACTTGTGGTTACAATTTATTTTTCGGTGAAATATGCCATGGTTATTCACATGGTTGTGTTCAAAGGCCTCTATTATATGGATGCCCTAAATAAAAGTAGTGAGTATGTTGAGGGAAGAAGTGGAACTGTGTTAGGAATACAAGTTTTACCAGTCGTATTCTCATTAGCACCCATTTATATAGTGCCAAAAGTTGCTGAGCTATCAACTACTTGGGGCAAGGTATTTACAAATTTTCTACAGGCGATTGTATTTATATTTTCAACAATTGCTTTAACAACATTGTTTTTTCATGTAGACAAACAAATGGCGTGTGAAACTGAAGATAGTGATCAAATAGAAATAATACAATGATAAAGTAATTTTTTGAAGTGATGAGAGCTCATCACTTCTTTTTTATTAACGAGCAAGCGTCTTACTTGCTCGAAGAGGACAGCCATCCTCGATGGTGGCTGTCGCTTATTAACGAGCAAGCGCAATACAGACTCTAAGAGCATACACTTATACGCAAGAATATAGAAATTATTAATAGATATATCATATTATTCTTTATCTAAACGAGATATAATAAGGAAAAGAAAGTTTAAGGAGATGATTAAAATGCCAGAAATGATTTATAAGCATATAAGTTTACCAAAACTAAATAATTTACAACCAAACATAGAATCAACGTGTTTAAAGTTAATGGAGGAAGCAGGGGAACTTGCTCAAGCGGTCGGAAAGTTTAGAGGTTTAAATGGAGAAAATGTGGATATCAGTGATAGTGAGATAGTAGAAATGCTATCATCAGAATTATTAGATGTCGCACAGGTGGCAGTATCCATGATGTTTGTATTAGAGGAAAAATACAATATAAATATAGACGAGTGTTTAGATGATCATGTCAATAAGCTTGTTAAGAAAGGATACATTGCCTTAGATAAATAAAGGAGGCGCTATGAATTTATTAAACGGATATATTCTCCCACACCCACCCCTATTGGTGATGGGTTCAGAGGAACAAAACAAAAACTGCAAGCCACTTATTCAGCATATGAAGTGGTTGCATCAGAAATAGAGAATAGTGACGCGGAACTCGTTGTGTTGATTACACCACATGGACCGCTATTTGTTGATGGCCTATGTGTCTACGATAGTCCACAAATTGTCGGAAATTTTTCATCTTTTGGTCACAAAGAAATCACAGGTGTATGGGATAATGATACTAACTTCATTAACGCCTTATACCAAAATGCACAAAGAGCACAGATACCATTTGTTAAATTGGATCACAAAATAGTCGAGGAGTTTGACTTATCCAGCGAATTAGATCATGGTGCGATGGTCCCGTTAAAATTATTAGAGGCATCACTAAAAGATAAGAAAGTGGTAGTCATTAACTATGGCTTAATGTCTGTGGATACTTTGTATCAATTTGGACAGCTATTAACAGAGACCTTAAACGTGCAAGAAAAGAAAAGCATTATAATTGCCAGTGGTGACCTATCACACTATTTATCCGAATCAGGACCTTATGGTTACAGAGAAGAAGGTGTACATTTCGATCACCAATATGTGAAAGCCTTTAGTGAAGACAAATGGGAAAACCTATTATTTGTAGATGATAAGCTGCTTGAACAAGCAGGTGAGTGTGGAAAGCGTTCTATTGAGATCCTATTAGGTGCATTTGATGGTCTTGCTTACGACAGTGAAAAAATTGCTTATGAAGCCCCCTTTGGTGTTGGCTATTTAGTTGGACGACTTAGTCCAACAAAGATAGGTGTGGAGAGTCGTCTACCTAAAATATTAGACAGACAAAAAGAAATTCTTGCACAACATATTGCAAAAGAAAGTTCTGTAGTGGCTTTAGCAAGACAAGGTATATTAAAATATTTATCAGAGGAAGAGACTTTAAGACCTAATGAAAAGTTAGACATTGAGGAATCAGGTCAACGTTTTGGTGTCTTTGTTTCCCTAAAAGATTCCGGTGGTTTAAGAGGGTGTATGGGATCAACAGGTGGTATTGCACCGACTGTTGAAGAAGAAATAGTTGAAATGGCAATAAAAGCTGCCACAAAAGATCCTAGATTTGAAGAAATCGACCTGACAGAACTTGATCGCTTAACAATATCTGTGGATATTTTGAGTAAATCTCAGCAGGTGATAGATCAAGATGAATTGGATCCTTCTCTATTTGGTGTAATTGTGAAGTCGAATCATAAGCAAGGCTTGTTACTACCTAACTTAGAGGGCATAGAAACAATTGAAGATCAAATCAGTATTGTGCTAAACAAAGCTGGAATTGATGCAAAAGTAGAAGAATATCAACTGTATAAATTCACAGTGAACCGATATTATTAACAGATAACTGTGGATAAAATGTTATTTATGTGTATAACTTTTTCAATAGCTCCTATAAACTGGGGAAAAGTATTTAAGTAATACACAAGCAATAAGGCATTTTATCCACAAGGCCTGTGTATAATGTGGATAGCTTTGAAGAATAGGTATTTTACAATGCTTAAGCAGTTGAGTAATCCATAACTTATACACAGAGGAGTGAAATAATGAAGAAAGCATTGTTAATTATCATGACATTATTAATAATCGGAGCAGGTGTTTTTTTCGGTTATAAATACTTTAAAACAAGCACTACAGACATTGCAAATAAAGAGTTGTATCAATTAATTTTAGTAAATGGTGATGAAATAAATACATGGACATTATCCACAGAAAGTTATGATTTATTATCTACAAAGAAGTATTTGAATGAAACTTTATTAAAAGAACTAGGATATTTAATCAGTAACGATGTTGAAGAAGAAACAATTTCACTTGTAAGTTACGATACATTAATGCGATATAACCATGGCTATGAGACCTTTACTTATGATGGTGAAGCAAAGGAATATATGAACCCCCCAGTTTTAGGAGGGGATGAGTACTACTTCAATGAAGAAGATTTTGGAGAGGGTGCTAATATTGGTTGGTATGTTAATGACCAAAGAAAAGTCTTGATGGCCTTAAACAATAAAGCAGATTATAGCAAAGCCTCTTTAACCGATAAAGGGATTGTATATGAAGAAGCAGGAAAAACGGAAGGCGCCGTAAATGCAAAATTAGATTCCTTTGCCAATTTATTTATTGGTCATGAGATTGATGGGTGGACAGAGGTTGTTTCTGAACAACTTATTCATGGTTATGTAGAAACAGCACTTTTAAGTGAAACTAAAACTTACCAAACAATTTTGGAAGCAAAAAAGGAATTTGAGTATTCCAATGAACCTATTAATCTGACTTGGGAAGCTGTTTATAGCTATAACCCTGATACGGACAAAATCCCCGCGATGACAGGATTGAATGTTATCTCACCAACATGGATGAGTTTAGCTGATAGCGAAGGAAACATAAATAAAAAATTAATTAGTCAAAAAATATACAGACTGGGCACATGGAAGAGGTTACGAAATTTGGCCACTTATTTCAAATGATTTTAAACCAGAAAGAACCAGTGCTTTCCTTAAAAGCACATCTGCACGAGTGCATTTCATTGAAACCTTAGTAAATGTCAGTAAACAGAATAACTTTGATGGTATAAACATTGATTTTGAAAATGTATTTTTAGAAGATAAAGATAGACTAAGCCAGTTTGTAGCAGAGTTATCACAGGCCCTTAGACAAAATGATTTAACGGTATCTATGGATGTAACCGTTATTGGTGGTTCTGATAACTGGTCACGTTGTTATGATCGTCCTGTAATTGGGGAGTATGTTGATTACCTTATGATAATGGCATATGATCAGTACTGGGCAGCATCACCAAAGAGTGGTCCTGTAGCAGCCTTCGATTGGGTCGATAGCAAGATGACAGAAATCATTCAAGTTGTACCGGCGCACAAACTTGTACTGGGCATGCCAACCTATATGCGTATATGGAAAGAAGTACCTTCAACTGAGAAAGCAAATACCATGAAGGCCAAGTCTAGTACATTAAGTATGCATAGACTTGTGGGCATGATGGATCAAAATGATTACAATCTAATCTGGGATGAAGCTGGTCAACACTATTATATCGGCTATATCAAAGATGATGTCCTATATAAAATTTGGGTGGAAGATGGTAAATCGATTCGTGCCAAAACAGTATTTGCGAGGGAAAATGAACTGGCAGGTGTTGCAACTTGGAGAAGAGGCTTTGAAACTCAAGATATTTGGGGTATTATAGAAGAAGAACTTAACAAGTAAGAAGGTGCAAGTATGTTTAATATTAACTATTCAAAAGTAGTAAGATATGTTATATTACTTATTGTCGGTATGAGTTTTATATCCTATGGTATACTAACCTTTAGTCAACCTAGGGAACAAGAAGTAATGACCGATGCAGAAATAATAGAACGTGCAAAAGATCTAGGGCTAGTTGAGCCGAGAGATCTTTATATAGAAGAGCAGAGTGAGTAGCAATATAGCCTATGACAGAATGGGACATGTGTGTCCGTTGACTGAATAGGCTATTTTTATGAGGAGAAAAAATGTTAAGAGCAAATCAATTAAAAGTAAATGTACAAAAGAACAGAGAACAAGCAATTAGAGATCAATTATGTAAACAATATCGTATTAGACCGGACAAATTAAACAAAGTATTCGTAAGAAAATTATCAATTGATGCCAGAAAGAAAACAGATATCAAATGGGTTTGTACTGTTGATTTTATCGCAAGTGGTGAAGAGCAATTACTTAAGAAAAACAAATCATTAGTAAAATCAGCTGTTAAGAAATACCCTATGCCAGTTCCTGGTGAAAAGGCATTTAAGCAAAGACCAATTATAGTAGGGTTTGGACCAGCAGGTATGTTCGCAGGTCTTATATTGAGTGAACTAGGTTACAATCCTATTATTTTAGAACGTGGTCAAGCAGTTGAAGAGCGTTCTGTAAGTGTCGAAAAGTTTTGGAAAGAAAGCGTATTAAACACATCATCGAATGTACAATTTGGTGAAGGTGGTGCAGGTACATTTTCAGATGGTAAATTAACAACACGTATCAAAGATATTAGAGTACAAAAAATATTAGATGCTTTAGTTGAAGGTGGCGGACCAGAAGAAATCATTTATACAAATAAGCCACATATCGGTACAGATGTTCTTAAAGGTGTTGTTATAAACATCAGAAAGAAAATCATCAAAAACGGTGGTGACGTTAGATTTAACCAACAAGTAACGGATTTAGTTATTAAAGACAATCAAATCACTGGTGTTCAATTAGCTTCAGGTGAAACCTTATCAAGTTCTAATGTTATTTTAGCAGTAGGACATAGTGCGAGAGATACATTTGAACTGATTCGTGACAGAGGTGTTGCTATTTCACCTAAGCCATTTGCAATTGGTGCAAGAATTGAACATCCACAATCATTAATAGATCAATCACAATACGGTGACAAAAATTATAGAGAATTATTAGGTGCAGCAGACTATGCCTTAACACACCAAGCAACAAATGGTAGAGCAGTTTACACATTCTGCATGTGTCCAGGTGGTAGTGTAATTGGATCGGCTTCAGAAACAGGACAAGTTGTAACAAATGGTATGAGTGAACATGCTAGAAACAATGTTAATGCAAACAGTGCACTTCTTGTTAATGTAACACCAGCAGATTTCGGTGGAGATGATCCACTTGCAGGTATGTATTTCCAAAGAGCAATCGAGGAGAAAGCATTTGAATTAGCAGGTAAAAATTATTATGCACCTATGACAACGGTTCTTGACCTATTAGGTGAATCATCATGTACGGATAAGAAGTTAAACGAAACAATTGTTAATCCATCATTCGAGCCGGGAACAGAAAAAGTTGATTTCAAAGACTTATTACCGGAGTATATGATTGAAGCAATGCAAGAAGGTATCCAAGCATTTGGTAAGAAAATTAAAGGCTTTGATATGGATCAAAGTGTTATTACAGGTGTAGAAACAAGAACATCTTCTCCAATTAGAATTGTGAGAGAGCAAGACACATTACAAAGTACGACTATAAAAGGTCTTTATCCATGTGGTGAAGGGGCTGGATATGCTGGTGGAATCATTTCTTCAGCAGTTGATGGTATCAAATGTGCTGAAAAAATCATCGAGCAATTTCAAGCAATTGAGAAGTAATTCATAAAAAATGGTTCAAAGAATAGATCTTCGGGTAAAAATACAGATATAAAAATTGTCGGAGGTGTTATTATGGCAATCGTAGAATTTACTATTGTACCACTAGGTACTGGTGATACCAGTCTTAGTGACTATGTTGCAGACTGTCACAAACTATTAGTAGACTCAAAGCTTAATTACCAATTAACAGCGATGGGAACAATTGTAGAAGGTGATTTAGAAGAAATTATGCCAATCATTATGAAGATGCATGAAGTGCCTTTTGAAAACAAGGCAAAACGTGTATCTACATCAATTAAAATTGATGATCGAAGAGACAAAACAGCATCTATGTTGAAAAAAGTCGAAGCTGTAATGGACAAAATTTAGAAATTAAGCAAACCTGAGCATGATGTTTACAATGTGCTCAGGTTTTTGTCATTTTTTGATAAATTGAATCATATGTTATACTATTAACATTCGTAAGAAAGCATAAAAAAAGTAAAGAGGAAAAAATGAATTATATTAAGAAGAATTTAACCATCATATTAATTGTGCTGATTATTATAGCAGCTGGCGTATTGAATACGATTCTGCAAGTAGAACAGAGTAATATCAGCCAACCACCACTGTATCACTTTTATTACATTGGTAAGAATACAACAGATCCCTACTGGGAAGCTATAGAACAAGGGGTACGAGATGCATCGAAAGATTTTAGAGTCGCTGTGGAATTTGCGTCACCGCAGTTTAGTAATTTCTCAGATCATTACAAGGCGTTAGATATTGGTATCTTATCAAAAGTAGATGGCATCATAACCTACGGCTATACGGATACGGATTTTACAACGCTTATTAACTCTGCCGTTAGAAGTGAATTGCCTCTTGTCACCGTAGAAAGTGATAACAAGGAGAGTAAAAGAAATGCCTTTATAGGCACCAGTAGTTATCGACTTGGTGAAGAAGCTGCTGATTTAATGGTGGAAGCGACAAATGGACAAGGCAAAATACTTCTCATCAGAAAAAAACTTAAACCGGTAATAGCTTGGATGAATCACTTAGAATGGATGGCTTTATTAATAGATTACGTCCCTTTAGAGAGCTTGATCTTGTTGATATAGAAGTTGCTGTTGAAGAGGATGAGACAATACAAACGGCCATTGCTGAAGCACTGCAAGTAGATCCTGATATCAAGGCAATCTACACGCCAAACTCAGTAGATACAATAGAAGCTTCAAAATATATTGTAGATAAAAACAGAGTAGGACAAGTCCTCGTAATTGGTATTGGGAACTCAAAAGAAGCAATCCACTATATCAAACGGGGTATTATCTATGGCACCGTAATGAGTGATCCTTACCTCATGGGTTACAAGAGCATAGAAATGCTCATACAAGTTTCCGAAAATAATAATATCTCAGTTGTTGCTGACACTGGGCTGAAAATCAATACCTATGAGAGTGTCCTTGCAGAAGAGGCCGATAGTGGAAGACAGGAGTAAAGAATAAATGATAAAAGGAATGTTTGAATTTCAAGGAATTCGTAAAAGAATAATGCTCTTTTATCTCTTTGTGACCATTCTATTTTCTGCAACGAGTTTATATTCTTACTTCAATGGCTTAAACACATTAGAGAAATCTAAGCTGCTTATTGAGGATTATATTTATCTCAACGAAATGGATAACAAAATAGAGACACTAGAGATGGAAGTAGAAAAATATCTTTCAACACAGTCATCAGAAAGTCTAATTAACTATTATGAAATACAGAATATACTAAAAGAAACTATAAAAACAATTCCAAGTCAGCCTTCTTTTGATAGAGAAAATATGCTCTTAAGAGACATAGGGCATATGACGAGAGAGTTAGTTGATGAATCAGAAATGGCGATTATTCTTAAACGAGGGAATATAAGCAATGAGTATAATAAACACTTTCAGCGCACTATAGAAATTGGTGGTTATATTCGTGAACATATAAATGAGTTGCTAAATTATCAACTAGAAGTAGGCTCGGACAAGTATGAGCAAACAAGTCGTGGTATGTTCATCGCCCTTATTATTAATTTAGTTTTTATAATGATGACAATAGCAATTAGTTTGGTAGTCGCAATAGGATTTACCTATCGTTTAACACGCCCAATTATCGCTCTCTCCCACTCGGCAGAAAAAGTATCAAGAGGAGAATTTGATATAGAATCTATTGAAGTCCATAGCGATGATGAAGTAACCGTACTTTCATCTGCTTTTGATAAGATGGTTGTGAATATCAAAAATAACATTGAGGAATTAAAAAGAAATGCTGAAGTAGAAAAAGAACTCAAAGAAAAAGAAATGGAAAATCTAACGATGGAGAGTTTGCTTAAAGAAACTGAGTTAAAGATGCTACAATCCCAAATCAATCCTCATTTTCTTTTTAATACCTTAAATGCAGCATCTCAGCTTTCTATTATGGAAGGTGCGGATAGAACATCGATTTTCATAGAAAAAGTAGCAGAATTATTCCGCTATAGTTTAAGAAACCTGAATGAACCCATTACCCTAAAAGAGGAAATCGAAAATGTAGAAGCCTACATGTATATATTGAAAACACGCTTTGGTGATAAGATTAAGTTCACCAAAAACGTAGACCAAAGTATTCTTGATATGTTGATTCCTTGTATGATTATCCAGCCGATTGTTGAAAATGCATATATACATGGATTAGAAGATTTAGAACGAGACGGTGAAATCAGATTAAATGTCTCTGAGGAGAATGATCTTTTAACCATTGAAATCTCAGATAATGGTAAAGGTATGTCAGCTGATTTGGTGGAAGCGATTATGAATGATTTATCTGGCAAGGAAATCCCAGAGCATCATGTAACAGGTATTGGTATAAGAAATGTAATTGATCGTCTAAAGATCTATTACAATCTACAAAGGATTGAATCTTTTGTTTCGATTCTTAGTAGAGAAGACCAAGGAACAAGTATTGCATTAAAATTGCCTTATATAGAAGGAGGCGTGAGACATGATTAAATTACTAATAGTTGATGATGAATTTTTGGTATTGGATTTTATCACATTCATTGTAGAAAATAATATTGATAGTATTGAAGTTGTTGGTACAGCAAAATCTGGAAGGGAAGCAATAGAAAAGGCACTGAATCTAAATCCTGATATCATTATGATGGATATAAGAATTCCAGGGATCAATGGTATAGATGCCATTAAGCAAATAAAAGATCGCGGTGTAAGATCTGAGGTCATTATTATGTCTGCCTATGAGTATTTTGAATATGCCAAAGAAGCGGTAAAACTAAATGTCTTTGAATACCTTCTAAAACCATTAAACAAGAAAAAAGTTGTCGATACTTTATTGGCTCTAGAAGAAAAAGTAAACAAGGATCGAGAAACTGTTCAAAAGCATATATTCCTCCGAGATAAGATGGATCGACTCTTACCACATATGGAAGGACAGTTTGTTCATACCCAATTATTTAGTGATGGAGATATTAGTAACTTAGACTTCTACGAGGAACTTTTTCATATGCAACTGGGCAAAGGCTATGTTGTCGTAGGCACTTTAAGCGGTGGCAATGAACTGACTGAAGAGGGAATACGAGATTCCTTTGAGCGTCAAAAGTTCTTTGACATCTTTGGGATTACTCTTAAGAAACTGACTAATTGCCTTATTGGCCCACCGATGCTGGATCGTATTATTGCCTATGTCGCAGTAGATGAAAAGGTAAGTGATTTACAAGCTAGAAAAGAAGCCATAGAGATTGGAACAGCCTTGGCAGAAAAACTTAAAAAAGCTATAAAAATAGATTTTCGTATTGGTGCAGGGAGTTTACATGCAATAGAAAATTTCTCCAAAACATGTAGTGAAGCTTACTCAGCAGCCTCTATTGCCTCAAAAGGACACATGATTCACTTTGATGACCTATCCTTAGGTAAGGGACAGGTTCACAGATTCCCTAAAAACAAAGAGCAATTAATGTTACAAAAGGCAATCTCAGGAGATGTAACCGGCACCCTTAAATACCTAGAGGAAATCATGGTCTGGATGGCTGTTAATTACAAAGACGACGTGGATAAGATCAAAGCCTCTATGGTGGAACTTTATATTCAAGTTAAGCGTCATCTGCCAGAAGGGGAATGGTTTGATCAAGATTTTATCACCTCGCTCTTGAAGATTAACGATAAGGGTGAGTTAGAATATATATTTGTCAGCAAGATAAAAAACCTAATTGAGGATATTCATAAAGAACGCCATGAAGAAATGAGCACCTTGATTACGGAAGCCATAGACTATATTAAGATGAACTATAATCAAAATATTACCCTTGATGATGTCGCTAAAGAGATTAATATGAGTTATCATTACTTTAGTAAATTTTTCAAGGAATCCACAGGGAAAAAATTCTCTGATTTTATAACCGATATTCGAATGGATGAAGCCAAGCGTCTGCTTACAGATCCAGAGAATAGTATAAAAGATATCTGTTATGCCATTGGTTACAATGATCCAAATTACTTTAGTAAGATTTTTAGAAAAGTAATCGGCAAGGCACCAACAGAATATCGTCAGGATCTATAGAGGAGGAAGTACTAATAATGAAACATGCAATAAATAGCTTTTTAGGATTGTTACTACTGGTACTGATTCTATTAATAGGATTCAAATTAATGAATCCCATGCAAACAACTAATGAGACGGATATAATAGAACTATCCAATAATAAACCTATTAAAATTGGCTTTTCTCTCGGAACCTTAAAAGAGGAGCGGTGGTTCAAAGACAGGGATATCTTGATGTCCAAGGTTCAAGCCTTAGGCGCAGAGATCTATGTTCACAATGCCAACAATGATGATTTAGACCAAATTAATCAAGTCAAATCCCTTATAGACGAAGGTATTGATGTCCTTATTCTTGTTCCCAACGATATGACCAAAGCTGCTCAAGCAGTCCAATTGGCCAAAAAAGCAGGCGTAAAAGTCATCTCTTATGACCGATTGGTTATGGATAAAAACATTGACCTTTATATCTCCTTTGATAATGAGAAGGTAGGTTCTTTAATGGCAGAAGCCCTTATAGAGGCACAAGCGAGTGGTAACTACCTCATCGTCAATGGCGCACCAACAGATCATAACACCACTATGATCAAGAGAGGTTATGATAATATTCTTAATAGTTATGTCCAAAGTGGAGATATTACTATCATAGAAGAGGCTTGGGCTGGCAATTGGATGAGAGAAGAAGCTTTTGAAGTGACCGATGCTCTTTTAAGTGAACGCTATGAGATCAATGCGGTCTTAGCAGGTAACGATAGTTTGGCAGACGGTTCAGTGGAAGCACTCAGTCAACATCGCATGGTTGAAAATGTTGCGGTGGTTGGTCAAGATGCTGATTTAGCTGCTTGTCAGCGAATCGTCAGTGGCTTGCAACTGATGACGGTCTACAAACCCATTGATGAATTGGCTTCTGTGACAGCAGAGATTGCTGTAAAAATGGCAAAGGGAGATCCGATTGATACCTCTAAAACAATTGCTGTAAATGGCGCACAAATTCCTTATTATGTGCTTGAACCCATTCCAATATATAAGGAAAACATGGAAGATATTATTATAAGGGATGGTTTTCACAGAAGAGACGAAATCTATTTAGAAGAGTAAGATATGTGATACAGATTGCAAATACAGCAATCTGTATTTTTTTATGACAAAATATTACCTTTCTCCTTCCAAGAAGATTTAGAATCACAAAAATATTAAGACAAATCAAAAAATAGTGTAGGGTCATTTCTCAGAAAATTCGATATTATAGAGCCACAAGACATTTGTAAGTCTTGGGAAAACGTTTATTTATAATTTTTAAGGGGGAACCACAAGAATGAAAAAATTTAGATTCGTATCATTAATGTTAATTGCAGTACTTGTAGTATCGGTATTTGCTGGATGTAGTAAGCCGGCTGAACCTGCTGCAGAAAAGAAAGGCTTAGATATCGGTATCGTACTTCCAACTCAAAATGAGGAAAGATGGACTCAAGATAAAGAGCGTTTTGAAACAGCTGCAACTGAAAAGGGTTACAACATTGAAATTCTTTTCTCAGAAGGAGATTCTGCAGTTGAAGCAACAAACATTGATACTTTAGTTTCAAAGGGTGCTAAGATCATCATCATTACTGCTCATGATTCAGGTGCTGCCGAGTCAGCAATCGAAAGAGCTATGCAAGCAGGCGTTAAAGTAATCGCATATGACAGAATCGTTGATGTTGAAGGTGTTTCTTTCTATGTAACA
>JMSV01000066.1_pt1 | contig 19281 bp, 19 predicted proteins | sample 179021 | NCBI WGS metagenome assembly JMSV01 (sample SAMN02769581, study PRJNA246767) | bioreactor metagenome | isolation source: Culture-2 Bioreactor Bmz derived from microbial biomass from the upper 2 cm... | place: Germany: Bremen | collected day 87 after inoculation | reverse complement strand
TGGATGCTTATTTACCTTTTTCTGTTATAATTTAATTGATTGTAAAAATTAAGAGGTGAAATAAGTGGATCGCTTACAGAATTTTAGTGAATTTAATACTGATAAAATTATCAAATCACAACGCGCTTTAGGTGATGTGCGATTTGGTATTTTTGGTAATGCCGCACGAAACTCTTGTGGAGTTGTCAGCATCCATAATTTAAAAGTAATTTTAGGTATTAAAACGAGTTTTGATAAAGACTATAAAAATGCATCACGATGGGGGACAAACTTAGCGGTAGGTATTTTTGGAACTAATCCGTTTTATGTTGCAAGGAAGTTATCACAGATGAACATAAAGAAAAAGACTTATCCTTTTCCGAATGATAATAGGCTGATTGAAATATTTAAAGCATATGACTTAATGGTTGTTGCTTACTCATGGGGTAAGATTATGAATCTTCATTATGCAGTTTTTGAGAAGAAAAGTGATGGCAAAATCGTTGGATATAATTCTAATAAATGCTGTGAACATGCAGATGTAAAAGCACTGATTTGTGATGAACCAATAAAAAAAGCAATAGTTGTTTGGGGAATTAACAGAGTATAATTAAGTAATATAATAGTCAAAATTAGGAGCAAATTATGGGTAAAGTATTAAAGTATGCAATGGTAGGCGGCGGAAAGGGTGCACTGATTGGCGATATGCACAGAAAAGCGAATGCGTTTGACGGAAAGGCCAAGTTGGTTGCTGGTTGTTTTTCAAGATCTTTTGAAAGTACGCTTGAATTTGGGCAAGCTCTTGGAGTTAATAAAGAGCGATTATATAAAGATTTTTATGAAATGGCAAAAACAGAATCAAAGAGGGAAGATGGAATTGATTTTGTTGTTATTGTTACGCCAAACTACTCTCACTTTGATGCATGTAAGGCTTTCTTGAAAGCTGGAATACACGTTGCATGTGACAAACCATTAACAGTTAATATTGAACAAGCGATAGAACTACAACAGTTAGCAAAGCAAAAGAATTTGCAGTTTATGGTGACTTATACCTATACCGGATACGTTACTGTTAAAAATATTAGGGCAATGATTGATGAGGGCGAACTCGGTGATATAAGGACTATTATGTGTGAATATCCACAGAGCTGGCTTGCAACGCGTGATGGAGAGAAAACTAAACAAGGTGCGTGGAGGAGTGATCCAAAACTTTCTGGAAGAAGTAACTGTCTTATGGATATTGGTACACATGTTGAAAATATGGTTAGCACTATGACAGGATTTAACATTAAAAAGTTACTTGCTAGGATGGAAGTTGTTGTTGAGGGTAGAAAGCTTGATGATAACTCTTCAATCATGGTGGAGTATGATAACGGAGTTTCTGGACTATATTGGTGTTCTCAAGTGGCCGTTGGTCATGATAATGGGCTAAAGATTAGAATTTTTGGATCAAAAGGCGGGATTTCATGGTTTCAAGAGGAAGCAGAGAAATTTCATTTTACTAAAGTCGGTGGATCTACAATGGAAATTCATCGTGGACATAGCTCTATAAAGGAGTCAGCTTCTGTTTATGATAGAATACCTAGTGGAGATGATGAGGGGATTTTTGCGGCGATGGCAAATTTATATTCCAGCTTTATAGATTGTATCAACTTGCAAAATGAAGGTGAATTTAGTCAAGAAAAAATTGATTATCCAACGATTGATGATGGAGTTAATGGAATAAAGTTTGTTGAGGCATGCTTAAAGAGTTCTGAAAATGGAAATGTTTGGGTAGATGTTTAGGATTACAACTAAAAAAGGCATAAAGCCTAAAAGCCTTATGCCTTAAATTGAATAAATTAACCTCTTATTTGCCCAGTACCTTCGATAATATATTTTACAGTTGTAAGCTCATTTAGACCCATTGGACCTCTTGCATGTAGCTTTTGAGTTGATATTCCAATCTCTGCACCGAATCCAAACATTTCACCATCGGTAAACCTTGTAGATGCATTTACATACACAGCTGCTGCATCGATTTTATCCAAAAATGTTTTTGATGCAAAGTAGTTTGATGTTACTATTGCTTCTGAGTGACCTGAACCATATTTATTGATATGCTCTATGGCATCATCAACACCATCAACCACCTTTACAGATAGGATGAAATCTAAATATTCAGTATAGAAGTCCTCATCAGTAGCCAGCGTAGCTCCGCTTAGTATCTCACAAGTTTTTTTACAACCACGAATTTCAACATTCTTTTCACTAAGTTTTTCAAATGCTAATGGTAAAAATTCTTTTGCAATGGCTTTAGAAACAAGCATAGTTTCGGCCGCATTACATACTGAAGTTCTTTGTGTTTTTGCATTGTATATTATATCTAAACCCATATCAAAATCTGCACTATCGTCTATATAGATATGACAGTTTCCAACACCAGTTTCGATTACAGGAACAGTTGCATTTTTAACGACACTTTGAATAAGTCCAGCTCCACCACGAGGGATAAGTACGCTTATTAGTCCATTTAATGTCATCATGTAAGTAGCAGCTTCTCTGCTAACATCATTAAGAAGTTGGATACATCCAGTAGGCATACCAGCTTGTTCTGCTGCCTTAACAGCAATTTTAACGATAGCTTGGTTGGAGTAGTTTGCAACTCTTCCGCCACGAAGAACTGTTGCATTTCCAGATTTAATACAAAGTCCAATTGCATCCGCAGTTACATTTGGTCTTGCTTCATAAATGATACCGATAACGCCCATTGGAACACGTTTTTTTCCGATACTTAGACCGTTTGGAATCTTTGTAGTATTGATTACTTCACCTATTGGATCTTTTAGTGATGCAACTTGATTTAGACCACTAGCCATGCCTAATATTCTTTGATCATTTAGCATAAGCCTGTCGATTAGAGATTCGGAAATTCCAGATTCTCTTGCATTTTTTATATCGATTTCGTTTTGCTCTAAAATGTATTTTGAGTTTTCAACTAACGCATCGGCTATTGCTAATAATATTTTGTTTTTCTCATCTGCTCCCATAATTCCAAGCTCAAAACTTCCTTTTTTGGCTTGCTCTGCTTGGATTTTTACATGTTCCATAATATATCTACCCTCCGACTATAATTGGATTTATTATAACAGAAATTAGTATTTTTTGATACTATCAATGTATTTATTTACATCGTCGATTGAATTGAAAAGCTTGCCACGGTTTAATAATTTAATCTGATCGACATCTAAATCATTGGTTATAAGTTTAGTTCTTTGGATTATTATAAAGTCATCATCTTCTAGATTATACCTTAGTACCATTGCGCGATTATCTACTAGTTTTAATAAATAGTGTTTATCACAATAATTATCGATGATTTTAATTAGGCTTACATTTTCGCTTGTGAAATCCTTAATTGTGTAGTCAGGAAATCTTTCCATAAAATCCATAACACTTAGACCCAACATATCTTGTGTGGGAGCATCACAGGTGATATTTTTATGACCACATTTTTTATAAATATATGTGGTAGTGATTTTTGTATCTTTGACAATGACATCTTTGTTTGCTTGCATGCTTACCTTTTTTGATTCTTGCTCATTATCGATGCCTTCGCTTTTTCCCAACTTATATCCAGAATTGACTGAAAAGAACATAAGACAGAAGATTGATATTAATGCAAAAATCCTTTTAAACGCTTTAGAAACAACCAAAAAAACCCCTCCTCAAATATCACACTTATTTATGTAATATTAACGATTATGGGGTTATTTTCTACTATTATTTTATTATATATTCTTATTTAAGCAAAAACAGCGTTATGGTAAACATTTGTAACATCGTCGTTGTCTTCTAACATGTCGATTAATTTCATTGTTTTTTCTTCATTCTCAGGTAAAACATCAACACTTGTTTGAGGTACCATTTGAATTTCTGCAACAAAGAACTCATACCCTTGTTCAGAAAGTGCATTTCGAACTTGAGAAAAAGCCTCAACCGATGTAGTGATTTCAAACACTCCATCATCACTATCTACATCGTCCGCACCAGCTTCTAGTGCAAACATCATAAGCTCTTCTTCGTCGATTTTTCCATTGTCTTCGATAGCTATTACGCCTTTTTTGTCAAATAGATAAGAAACGCAACCAGTAGTTCCAAGACCACCACCCATTTTGTCAAAATAATATCTAACTTCACCAGCGGTTCTATTTTTATTATCACTAAGGGCTTCAACGATTATTGCAACACCACCGAGTCCATAGCCTTCATAAGCCATTTCCTCATAGTTTACGCTTGAATCTTCACCTAATGCCTTTTTGATAGCTCTTGAGACAGTATCGTTTGGCATATTATTAGCTCTGCATTTTGCAATAATATCTTTTAATTTATTGTTTAGTTCAGGATCCCCACTTCCACCTTGCTTAACTGCAACGATGATTTCACGACCTAATTTCGTGAATATCTTTCCTCTTTTGGCATCAGCCTTGCCTTTTTTATGTTTTATTGTAGACCATTTTGAATGTCCAGACATATTTACACCTCTTTTTAATCATTAAAATAACCAAACTATTTTAGCATAAAACCGCCATTATTTCAATTAATTTAGTTCATCTAGTGTCAAAGAAAAGCTTGATAAGAAGGTGTCAATAAAATAATCAACTTCTGGTAAGCATAAATTCTTCAAATCTTTTTCGATAGTTTCTTTTGCTTTTGAAAAACCGTCATTGCCCATTTTTAATTCTTCTAGACATTTTATATATGCACAAAGTCTATCAGCAGCTTTAACAATCTTGTGATTTTCCTTTTCTGATTCTTGAGATTTAATCAATACTTCATAATCAGGCTGAAGTTCAACAGGTAGCATTTTTAATAACGAATCATTGGCGATCTCTTCGATTTTCTTATATTCATCGCGTATTTTTGAATTATAGTATTTTATTGGAGTTGGTAAATCACCAGTTATGACTTCTGATGCTTCGTGATAAACAGCGAGAAGCGCAATCCTTTCTGGATTTAAATCTCCACCATAAAACTTATTTTTGATAATTGCTAATGCATGTGCAATCATTGCTGTTTGTAGTGAATGTTCTTGGATGTTTTCATCTTGAATGTTTCTCATTATTGCCCAACGTTTAATAAACTTCATTTTAGACATGTATGCAAAAAAATGACTTTTCATATTTGTATGACCTTTCTTATTTCATGTGTTTAATATTTTTAATAATAAAAATAAGTATTCCACAAGGTTGACTTATTTGTTTATATAGAATATAATAACAAAAAAAATAAACAACCGCTAGGGGTGCTTTTGAAAAAAAGGCTGAGAAAAAACCCTTAGAACCTGAATGATAAGTTAATTCTTGCGTAGGGAAGCGGTGAGCTTGATAGTAATTAAGCCCGTTGCCCCGTACATATTTATGTGCGGTTTTCTTATTCTTTGGGATGTATTTAAAATTTTAAATACGTCTTTTTGTTTTTTTATAAGCATATTTTGGATTGCAGACATTGATTTGTATTTCCATTAAAATAAAGGAGATTTTATTATGAAAAATTGGTTTATGGACATGGGTGAAAAATTAATAGAACTTAGGGGTTCTGTTATTGCTATCTTAGCAGTATTGATAGTTGCAGCGGTTATTATGATCGTTATGACATCAAAAAACAAAAAGTCACCTTGGACAGCTTCACAATTAGCTATCGGGGCACTTTGTATCGCAATTGCATTTATTCTTTCATATTTCAGAATGTTTAAAATGCCACAAGGTGGATCTATTACACTTGCAAGTATGCTTCCTATAATGGTTTTCGCATACTTATATGGCTTTAAAAAGGGTCTTGTTGTTGGTTTTGCTTACGGACTATTACAATTAGTTCAAGATGCATGGATTGTTCACCCAATGCAAGTTGTGTTGGATTATGGTATTGCATTTATGGCTCTAGCATGTACTGGATTGTTTAAAAAAATAGTACAAGGAATGCTTCTTGCTGGTGTTATTAGATATGCAGCACATGTTGCATCTGGATTTGTTTTCTTTAGCGAATATGCACCAGAAGGTCAACATGCTTTGGTTTATTCAGGAATATATAATTCTTTTGTTTTTGTAGACTTAGCGATTTGTATTGTTGTAGTGTTAATACCGCCAGTAATGAGCTTTATCAAGAATAGAAAAGCACAAATTAGTGCATAAATTTAACGAAAACTGCAATATCTATTTAAAGCGAGTGATTAAATTCACTCGCTTTTTTGTATACACAGAGATAAAAAAATGATATAGTTATATCATAAAAAGAAGGAAAGTTATTACATATTGAAAAAGTCAGATTACAATTTTTATTTACCAGAAAAACTTATTGCACAAACTCCATTGAAAAAAAGAGATTCTTCAAGGTTGCTTGTTTATGATAGAAAGAATTCTACAATCGAGCATAAGATTTTTAATGATATTTTACAATACTTAGAAAAAGGAGATGCTTTGGTTATCAATCAAACTAAAGTAATTCCTGCTAGGCTGTTTGGAACAAGAGAAGGACTTAAAAACCCTGTTGAATTCCTGCTTTTAAGGAGAATCAATGCTAATGACTGGCATGCCATTATGAGACCAGGAAAACGCTTGAAAGTCGGAGCTGAGGTTTTATTTTCTTCCGAGCTTAAAGCTGAAGTGATAGAAAAGTTAGAGGATGGAGTTGCGCTTGTCAGATTTTATTATGATGGGATTTTTGAGGAAATATTGGAGCGATTAGGGCATATGCCACTTCCGCCATACATCAAAGAAAAACTTGAAGATAAACAAAGGTATAATACTATTTATGCAAAAGAGGAAGGATCAGCTGCAGCACCAACTGCTGGACTTCACTTTACTGAAGAGCTGTTTGACAAAATTAGAGCAAAAGGTGTTCAAATTTTGCCTGTTACTTTGCATGTTGGGCTAGGGACTTTTAGACCAGTAAAAGAAGATAACTTGATTAATCATGTTATGCATAGTGAAACTTATGAGATTACTGATGAAGTTGCTGATAAAATAAATGAAGTGAAAAAATTGGGCGGACGGATTATTGCTGTTGGAACGACTAGTGTTAGAACTCTAGAATCTTCTTGCAAAGATGATGGAACGGTGCTTTGTGGTAGAGGTGATACTGATATATTCATTTACCCTGGTTATGAGTTTAAGGTTGTTGATAGATTGATTACAAACTTTCACTTACCGGAATCTACTCTGCTTATGCTTGTAAGTGCAATGATGGGTAGACAGAATGTTCTTGATACATATCAGCAGGCTATTGATAAAGAGTATCGTTTTTTTAGTTTTGGTGATGCTATGTTTATCAAATGATAATTAATAAAGGAAGTGTAAAGATGAAAAAATTATTAGTATTTATTTTAGTGATTACGATGGTTCTAAATTTTGTATCTTGTGTTGATTATTCAAGTCTTAGTGATGTGAAAGCAGAGCAAGCTATGTCTGATGAAGTTGAGCTTCAGAGTGCTGAGCTGCTGAGGGAGAACTTTGAGCAAATTGACAAGCTTAATTCTGAAATTGAAACTTTAAAGCAGGATAATGACAAGTATGTTAGTGATAATGTTGACTTAAATGAAAAAATAGATAAAAAAGAAAATGAGATTGAGGGGCTTGAAAAAAAACAAGCTGAGGAATCTAAGAAAGATGTTGAAGCAGCTAGAATAAAAGAAATATTATTTGATGTGATTTATTCCGATTCAGTATCGGGTAAGAAAACTGAGTTTATTTTCGCTGATATGAAAAGAATAGACATGGATTTCATACAAGATGATAGAATAACTTTTGACAGGCTGGACGATAAAGTAAAAGATATCGGTGTGAATTTTTTAAGCTCATCTGATATTGATGACGAAGCGTTTTATGATGAATCGAGTTATACAAACAGAGTTAAAAAAGATGAAACTTTTAAAATAGGATCAACTATATATATACAAAAAGATGGAAAAGAATTTACTAAATTCGATGATGATGTTGCTTCTATGTTTGCAAAAATCGTATATATTTCGCAAGATAAGCTTAAAACATCTGATTATGATTGGTATATAGATAAAAAAGAGGTTGAAACTGATTTTGACGGAAATGTCGTTGAAGAAAAAAATATAGTAATTTTGTGTATAATAGATAGTGAGATTACTATGATAATAGATTTAGGTATAAAAGGGGAATAAGAATTGTTTGAATTTGAAGTAAAAGAAAAATCAGAAAACACTAGTGCGAGGATTGGAAAACTATCCACTCCACACGGTGATATTGAAACCCCATGTTATATGGCTGTTGGAACAAAAGCTACTGTTAAAGCACTTACAACTGATATGGTGAAAAAAGCAGGATCACAAATCGTTCTTGGTAACACATATCATTTATATATGAGGCCTGGACAAGATATCGTAAAAAAAGCTGGTGGTCTTCATAAATTTATGAATTGGGACAAACCAATCTTGACTGATAGTGGTGGTTTTCAAGTTTTTAGTTTAGGAGATATCAGAAAAATAACCGAAGAGGGTGTTGAGTTTTCTTCTCATATTGATGGATCTAAGCATATGATTACGCCTGAAAAAGCAATGGAGATTCAACAAGACCTTGGTTCTGATATTGCAATGGCATTTGATGTATGTTCTGCTGCTGATTCGGATTTTTCAACAGTAAAAGAAGCGATGGAAAAGACTCATAGATGGTTAAAACGATGTAAAGATCATCACACCAAGGAGGACCAAGCTTTATTTGGTATTGTTCAAGGTGGTATGAATGCGCAGCTTAGAAAGACATCTGCTAAGTTTGTCAATGATATGGATTTACCTGGAAACGCAATAGGTGGACTTTCTGTTGGTGAAGAAAAACCAATAATGTATGAGATGCTAGATGCTACAACACCGCTACTAGATGAGAATAAACCTAGATACTTGATGGGGGTAGGCACTCCTGATTGTTTGGTTGAAGGAGTTATTCGTGGTGTTGATATGTTTGATTGTGTTATTCAAACTAGAATTGCAAGGAATGGAACTGCATATACATCACTTGGGAAAATAGTTGTTCGAAATGCGAAATATAAAGAGGACTTTACACCACTTGATCCAAATTGTGATTGTGAAGTTTGTAAAAATTACACTCGAGCTTATTTGAGGCATCTTGTAAATGTAAATGAGATATTAGGTAGTACGCTACTTTCTTATCACAATATATATTATACAAATAGTCTTATGGAGAGAATAAAAGTTGCAATTAAAGATGGAACACTTTTGCAACTTAGAGATGAAATTGATAAGATTTATGGCTAAAATAAATGCAAATGTTCTATTTTAGAATATTTTTTTAAAAAATACGAAAAATAATTACACATATGGTTTATTTTATTTCAAAAATTTGGTATCATATAGATTGAAGTGGTATAATAAATATTTTTCTAAGAAATTGGGACATAAAGACTAAATGAATAGAACTGTTATGACAATAGAATTTGGTACTTCAAAAATAGTTTGCTCTGTGGGTAAGAAAAAATCCAGAGGGCGTTTTGAGATTGTTTTGTTGCTACCAGCCCTGTATGAGGGAATAAAGAAATCTAACTGGTCAGCACTTGATAATTTGACTGGACATTTAGATAATGTGATTGAACAAGCAAGGGCTAGGATTAAAAGCCAATTATCCGATGTTTATGTTGGTGTACCAGCATGTTTTACTAAGGTGCATTGTTCGTTTTCATCCATAGATTTTGATGATACTAAAACTGTTATTACATCTGATATTATTGATGAGATGGTAACTAGGGCAGAAAATTTTCATGTTCCTGAAGAATATGAACTTGTAGAGTGTTCATCAGTGTTTTTTAAAGTTGATAATGAAAGCTTGTTTATTGATCCTGTTGGAGTTGAAGCTAGCTTTATTGAAGGTCAGTTCTCATTTATTTATGCTAAAAAGAGTTTTATTCAAGAAGTTGAGAGTATGCTTGATATTTTGAGTATAAAAGTTAATGGATTTAGACCAGAAATTTTATGTCAAAGTTTATTTTTAATTCCTATTGAAGAAAGAGATTCATCATCTATATTATTGGATATTGGTTTTAATGATACAAATGTTTCGATTTCATATGGTGATGCTGTTATTTTTTCTAGAGTGTTACCTGTTGGAGGAGCGCAGATTACAAGTGATTTAGCAAATTGTTTGCATATTGATATAAAAGCTGCTGAGAGATTAAAGCGAAGATATGCGTTTGATGGATCAAGATATGCTGGAAGTTCTACGGAAACAGTACGACTAGAAGATGGTAATTTAGTAGAGTTTGATAAAGGTATTATTAGCGATATAGTACAAGCTAGAGCTGATCATTTGTGCGAATTGATCAATAATACTTTGGAAAAATCAAATATAGTATTGCCTAAAACTGCGAAGGTATACCTTAGTGGTGCTGGAATGGCTATGATGAGAGGAAGCGTTTTGTACTTAAAAGAGCGGTTAGGACGAACAATAGTTCTTCCAGAAATAGAAACTGCCAATTACTCAACGCCTAATTATTATAATTCTATTGGGTTGATGGATTACGTTTTAAATAACGATATAATATAAAAATGACAAGAACATAATATCTTTATTGCTGTATAAATGGTAGGAAGAACGTTATGCTTTGAGGGGGAAAATATGTCACTGGATTTTGAAGTAGGTAACTATATGTATGCTAAAATTAAGGTAATTGGTGTTGGTGGGGCTGGTAATAACGCTATTAACCGTATGATTGATAAACAACTTGCGGGCGTGGAGTTTATTGCTGTAAATACTGATATGCAAGCTTTGAATATTTCTAAAGCGAGCGTAAAGATTCAGATTGGAGAGCAACTGACCAATGGTCTTGGTTCTGGTGGTGATCCAATGACTGGTCACGAAGCGGCACTTGAGAGTAAACAAGCGATTAAGGATGCGATTACGGGTGCTGATCTTGTATTTATTGCTGCTGGTCTTGGTGGAGGAACTGGAACTGGTGCAGCTCCTGTTGTTGCAGAAATAATAAACGAGATGAATATATTATCTGTTGCTGTTGTAACACTACCTTTCAAATTTGAGGGTGGACACAGAATGGATAGTGCAATAAACGGTCATTCGACACTTATGGGTGTTGTGGATACTATTGTTACTATTCCAAATGAAAAACTTACGATGATTTTACCAAAAGGAACTCCTTTGGTTGAATGTTTTAGAAAAGCAGATGATGTTTTAAGACAAGGTGTTCAAGGTATTACAGACCTTATAGCTAGAACTGGTATGATCAATTTAGACTTTGCGGATGTTAAGCGAGTACTTTCTAACCGTGGTGTTGCTCATATGGGTATCGGTAGTGGTACTGGTGAAAGCAAAGTTATGGAAGCGATTAAGATTGCCATAGAGAGTCCGCTTCTTGATACAAATATTAAAGGTGCTTCTGGAGTGCTGTTAAATGTTATTGGTGATGAGTCTATAAGCTTAACAGAAATTCAAGATGCTGCACAAATTATCCAAAAAGCTGTTAATCCTAAAGCACATATTTTCTTTGGTGCTGATACTGATGCAACTTTGGACGACGAAGTTCACATCACAGTTATTGCAACTGGTTTTGATGATGAAGCTGATTATGTGGATGTAGATGAAGAGGAAGATGTTTTAACTTCTGTTGATAAAGATATTGAAGTTGGAATCAGTAGTACTTTTGAAGATAATGATAATGAAAAAATTGCTGTTGCTGATGAAGACGATGATGATTCAATTGATTTTGTAGAAAAAGATGAAAGTTCTGCTGATGCTGCTACTGATGATGAACCGATAATGATAAATATTCAAAAGCCAGTTAGTCCGATTAGGAAAAAGACACATATTGACTTTTCTGACTTTGAAGATGGTGATGACTTGGATGTTCCTATATTTGCTAGAAATAAAAAAGTTAGAAACTTGACTTTTGATAGTAGCGTTATGGGGGAAATTGGTGGTTCTGGTTTTAATGAGGAAGCTGAAGAAGAATAAAAAAGCTTTTATTTAAGCTTAAATCATTAGGATTGACTAATGCTTTTAAAGCAAGTATAATACTGTTTAGTGAATTGGGACGCAATGCTTTATAACATCCATTTACAAGGGAACTTTTAGCGAAGACTGGAACTAAAAGTAATGGATTAAGTTATTGCTAACACCTGATTATAATAGTAATAATAATTTATTAAGTGTCTAAATATTTAGGAATTTTGGGTGGTACCGCGGGCTTTGCTCGTCCCAGACGATAATCGCGGTACCATTTTATTTTTTTGAGAGGAAATTATATGGCAACTATAATCGCACCAAAGGGAACGAAAGATGTTGGAATAGAAGAGAGTTATAAATGGCATTTTATTGAGAAAACAATTAGAGATGTTGTTGCAAAATATGGTCATAGAGAGATTAGGACACCTGTATTTGAGCATACAGATTTGTTTTTGCGTGGAGTTGGTGATACAACTGATATCGTTCAAAAAGAGATGTATACTTTTTTGGACAAAGGAAATAGAAGTATAACTCTAAAACCAGAGGGAACTGCTGGTGTTGTTAGAAGCTTTGTAGAGCGCAAGTTATATGGCGGACCACAACCAACAAAGATGTACTACTTAAACTGTCCAGTTTTTAGATATGAAAGACCGCAAGCAGGAAGACTTCGTGAGCATCACCAATTTGGTATCGAAGTTTTTGGTGCAAAAAATGCTTCTTTGGATGCAGAGGTGATTTTGGTTGCAAAAGAGCTATTTGACACTTTTGGAATAACTGGTGTAGAGCTTAATATAAACTCTATTGGATGCCCGAATTGTAGACCAGCATATAATGAGAAGTTAAAGGAATATTTAAAAAACAATCTTGATAATTTATGCAAGACTTGTAATGATAGATATGAAACAAATCCGCTTAGAATTTTAGATTGTAAGGTTGATAGCTGTAAAGAAATAGTTGCAGATGCACCGACAATAATCGAAAGTCTTTGTGACGAATGTAGTGATCACTTTGATGAATTAAAATCAATGCTTGAGGCTGTTGGCGTCAAGTATAAAGTGAATCCAATGATCGTTCGTGGTTTGGACTATTATTCAAAAACTGTATTTGAGTTTGTGGCAACTGGTATTGGCGCACAAGGTACAGTTTGTGGTGGTGGAAGATATGATGGTTTGGTTAAACAAATCGGAGGACCTGAAACTGCTGGTATTGGATTTGGTATGGGAATGGAAAGGTTATTACTAGTACTTGAATCTCAAGGGATTGAGATTAAACCGCCAGTTAAGTATGATATTTTCATCTGCACAATGGGAGAAGAAACAAGGACTAAGGCTTTTGAAATCTTAGCTACTTTACGCAAAAATGGATACAAGGCTGATTTGGATCATTGTAATAGAAGCTTAAAAGCACAATTTAAGTATGCTAATAAGACTGGTGCTAAAAATGTTATCGTTATTGGCGGTGATGAGCTGATGAGAAATGTAGTTAAGCTTAAAAACATGGATGATGGTAGCGAGCAAGAGATTAAGATGGACGAGCTTGTTGAAAAACTATAATTAAGTATAAGAATTTTATTAAAATTTATATAAATATTGAATATTGATTAGGAGATAAAAATGGGAGAACAATTACAAGGCTGGAAAAGAAGTGATTACTGTGCAAATTTCGGTACAGCAGATATCGGAAAAACTGTTACATTAATGGGTTGGGTGCAAAAGAGAAGAGATTTAGGTGCTTTGATTTTTGCAGATATGAGAGATAGAACAGGACTTATGCAAGTTGTGTTTGATGAATCATTATTTACTGGTGATTTTTCTAAAGCAGAAAGCATTAGATCTGAGTTTGTTATTTCAGTTAAGGGTGAAATCGTTCAGCGTGATGCTGAAACGGTTAATGATAAGTTGCCAACAGGACAAATTGAAGTTAAAGTTGCTGAGCTAAAGATTTTATCAACAGCAAGCACACCACCTTTTGAGATTGAAGATGATTCAAAAGTGCGTGATGAAGTAAAGCTTAAATATAGATATTTGGATCTTAGAAGACCTGAACTTCAAAAAGTAATGATGCTTAGACATCAAGTAGCTAATGTTGCAAGAAACTATTTGAGTGATAATGGATGTTTAGAGATTGAAACTCCAATGCTTATCAAGAGTACTCCAGAGGGTGCTAGAGATTATTTAGTGCCAAGTAGAGTTCATCCTGGTTCATTCTATGCGCTACCACAATCACCACAGATTTATAAGCAAATGCTTATGGTATCTGGATTTGATAGATATTTTCAAATTGTAAAGTGTTTTAGAGATGAAGACTTACGTGCTGATAGACAACCTGAATTTACACAGATTGATATAGAGCTTTCATTTGTTGACATTGATGATGTTATGACTCTTAATGAAGGACTTGTTCAAAAGATATTTAAAGATTGTAAGGACGTTGACATTAAGCCTAACTTCAAGCGTATTACTTATGCAGAAGCTATGGACAGATATGGTTCAGATAAACCTGATACAAGATTTGGTCTTGAGCTTATCAATGTTAGTGATGTTGTTAAAGATTCTGATTTTAAAGTTTTCTCATCAGTTGTTAAAAAAGGCGGAAGCGTAAGAGCTATTAATGTTAAAGGTGGCGTAGATAAATTCGCTAGACGTCAGATCGATGGCTTAGTTGATTTTGTAAAGATCTATGGTGCAAAAGGTATGGCTTGGATTTCTATGAAAGAAGAAGGAATGCAATCGCCAATCACTAAGTTCTTTAAAGAAGAAGAGATTGAGGCACTACTTAAAACTGTTGATGCTGAAACAGGAGATATTATCTTCTTTGTTGGAGATAAAGACAAGGTTGTTTTTGACTCTCTTGGAAACTTGAGATTGAAATTAGCAGACATGCTTGGAATGATTAAAGAGAACACATATGATCTATTATGGGTTACTGAATTTCCAGTGTTTGAATATAGTGAAGAAGAAAAAAGATATACTGCAATGCACCACCCATTCACAGCACCTATGGATGAAGACCTTCATCTATTTGATAACGAACCAGAAAAAATGCGTGCTAAAGCGTATGACTTGGTGCTTAATGGTAATGAAATTGGTGGCGGAAGTATCCGTATTCACACTTCTGATATTCAAGAGAAGATGTTTAAGGCTCTTGGATTTAGCGAAGAAGAAGCTTGGGATAGATTTGGATATATGCTTGAAGCGTTTAAGTATGGAACACCTCCACATGGTGGAATAGCTTATGGACTTGATAGAATCGTTATGATTTTAACAGGCAGAGATTCAATTAAAGATGTTATTGCTTTCCCTAAAGTTCAAAACGCATCTTGTTTGATGACAGAATCACCTGCTAGCGTTGATAAAAAACAGCTTAGAGAATTATCTATTAAAATATCTGAGGATAAAGAATAATAATTATGAAAAACACATGGCAAACAAGAACGGCTGCGGTTTTAGGTGAAGACGGAATCGAAATACTTAAAAATTCATGTGCCGTTATTGTGGGCTTGGGTGGCGTTGGTTCATATGCATTTGAAGCGATTGTAAGAGCTGGTGTTGGAAAAATCGTAATTGTTGATCATGATACAGTTGATGTGACAAATATTAATCGTCAACTAGTAGCGAGTATATCAAGCGTTGGAAAAGATAAAGCTAGTATTGCATATGCTCATGGAAAAGATGTTAATGCGGATTGTGAAATAATAGCTGTTAAAGAATTTATCTGTAAAGATAATTTTGAAGATATTATTCCAAATAATGCTGATATCATTATTGATGCGATTGATAGTGTTGAATCTAAAATTGGGCTTATCGAGTATGCAAAGCTAAATGAGATAAAAGTTTTATCTTCTATGGGAACGGCAAACAAGCTTGACCCATTGAAGTTTAAGTTTGATGATATTAGCAAGACGAGCGTTGATCCTCTTGCAAGAGTGATTAGGCGAAAGTTAAAAGAAAAAGGTATTAGCGGTGTTGATGTGGTTTATTCCACAGAAAAGCCGAAAATCAATGAGCAAGATAGAACGATGCTTGGATCTTTAGCGTTTGTACCATCAGTTGCAGGATTAATTTTGGCATCAAAAGCGATTGAATATTTAATCGGAATGGGAAATAAGCGATATGAATGAGTTTGGTGAAGTAGTTGAATTAAAAGATAATATCGCTCTTGTAAAGTTTAAAAGATCTTCGGCATGTGGAAGTTGTACTTCTTGTGGAATGTCGGCTAATCAGCAAGAGATTATTGTAGATGTTATTAATACAAAAGATGCTAAAGTTGGTGAGCTTGTTAATATCGAGATTGATTCAAAAAAAGCGCTAATTTCTTCTGCGGTTGCTTATGTATTTCCGCTTATTATGCTAATTATCGGTGTAGGTCTTGGATATATATTAGCGTCAAACGGAATTATTACTGATAATGCAGATATGTTAGGTGCTATTTTAGGAATAACATTTACTGCTGCTTCATTTTTAGGCATTAAATCATTTGAGAAGTTTTTTAAAAGGAAAATGAACACAACATATAAAATGATATAAATGAAATTAAGGAGATAAGTTGATATGTCAGAAAAAACAAAAGCATTTACGTCACATAGTTTTGATCAAGATGTTTTAAAATCGGATTCATTGGTATTGGTTGATTTTTGGGCAGAGTGGTGTGGACCTTGTAAGATGCTTTCACCAACTGTTGATAAGATTGCAAATGATTATCATGGCAAGGTTGTCGTTGGAAAAGTGAATGTTGATGAATGTAATGATATTGCTAGTAACTATGGTGTTATGAGTATACCTACATTGATATTATTCAAAGACGGACACCCTGTTGATCAAGTTATGGGGATGGTTCCACAAAATGCAGTTGAAAAATTGCTTAACGATAATTTATAAAATCGATATTGCTAGGGCAATAATTAGGATAGATTTCACTTGACAAGAATTTTTTGGTATCCTATAATTGCACGAAGGATTGAATTAGAAAAAGTTGCTCATAGTGGCACTTTTAAGGAGGAAATAGTATGGCTAAAGATAAAATTATTTTAACGAAACAAGGGTTTGAAGAATTAGAGAAGAAATTAGAATACTTAAAAACGGAAAAAAGAAGTGAGATTTCTGATCAAATTAAAGTAGCGCGTGAATTTGGTGATTTATCAGAAAATGCTGAATACGATGAAGCAAAAAACGAGCAAGCAAGGGTTGAAGCGGAAATCGTTGATATACAAAACATGATCAAAGATGCAGAAATCGTTGATGAAAGCACAATCGATACTACAAAAGTTAACGTTGGTGCTTTTGTAAAGGTATATGATAAAGAGTTTGATGAAGAAATTGAATATCAAATCGTTGGTTCAGCAGAAGTTGATTTAGCAAAAAATAAGATTTCTAATGAGTGTCCTGTTGGAGAGGCTCTAATTGGCGGAAAAGTTGGAGAAAAAGTAAGTGTTGATGCACCTAGTGGAACGCTTGTTTTAGAGATTAAAGATATACATAGATAGAGAGGTTTGTTTGATGGACGAAAAAAACGGGAATGTACCACAAAATCCTGCTGAGGATTTAAATGAACAAAAAATGTTTAGAAGGCAAAAGCTTTTTGAACTTCAAGAGCAAGGGAAAGATCCTTATGCTATAAGTAAATTTACTACAACTCACAGCACACAAGAAGTTATTGATAACTTTGGCGAGCTTGAGGGTAAGGTTGTTACTGTTGCTGGTAGAATGATGTCTAAAAGAGTTATGGGTAAGGCAAGCTTTATGCATGTAATGGATCAAGAAAACAAGATTCAAGCATATGCAAGAAAAGATGTTTTAGGCGATGAACTTTATGATGAGTATAAAAAGAAAACTGATCTTGGTGATATCTTGGGTATTACTGGTACTGTGTTTTTAACTCAAAAAGGTGAAATTTCTATTAAAGCTAGTGAAGTGTTATTGTTGTCAAAATCACTGAATCCTATGCCAGAGAAATTTCATGGGTTAAAAGATCAAGATATTAGATATCGTCAGAGATACCTTGATATGATTGTTAACCCTGATGTTAAGAAGACTTTTATCGCAAGATCTAAAATCGTTAAATATATTAGAGAGTACCTTGATGATCAAGGATATTTAGAAGTTGAAACACCAATTTTACATTCAACTGCTGGTGGAGCTGCTGCAAAGCCATTTGTTACTCACCATAATACGCTTGATATTGATATGTATCTGCGTATTGCGACAGAGTTGCATTTAAAGCGTCTTATTGTTGGTGGTTTTGAGCGAGTATATGAGATTGGCAGAATCTTTAGAAATGAAGGGATGTCATATAAGCACAATCCTGAATTTACATCGATTGAATTATATGAAGCATATGCTGATTTTGAGAGAATGATGGATATTACTGAGGGTATTGTTGTTTATGTTTGTGAAAAACTATTGGGCACAACTAAGGTAATGTGGCAAGAAAAAGAAGTTGATCTTTCACCAGGATGGGCAAGGTTGTCTATGATTGATCTTGTAAAAGACAAAACTGGTGCTGACTTTAGAGCGGCAAAAGATGATGCTGAAGCGATTGAAATGGCTAAAAAAATTGGTCTTGAGCCAAAAGAAGGTTCAACAAGAGGCGAGCTTTTATATGCAGCATTTGAAGAGTTTGTTGAAGAAACTCTTTTTGAGCCAACATTTGTTACTGATTATCCTGTTGAGGTTTCACCTCTTGCTAAAAGAAAGCAATCTGAGCCATGGCTTACTGAAAGATTTGAATTGTTTATCACATCTCGTGAGTTAGCGAATGCTTTTTCTGAGCTTAATGATCCAATTGATCAGAAAGAAAGATTTGTTTCTCAAGCAAAACTTAGAGTTGATGGTGATGATGAAGCACATATGATGGATGAAGATTTTGTTAATGCATTAGAGTATGGAATGCCTCCAACTGGTGGTATGGGTCTAGGAATTGATAGACTTGTAATGTTATTAACTGATTGTTATACGATTAGAGACGTTATTTTGTTCCCAACAATGAAGCCAAAAGAGTAAAATATAGAATTAAATATAATATAAAAAAATAAACTCTCGCAATTATATATCTAAATGCGAGAGTTTTGTATTGTTATAAACTATTATTATTCTAACTCTTCAAGTTTTGTGTCTTCTAACTCAACAAGTTCCATTTTGAATCCGCCAAATTTTTTTGCAAATAGATTGTAAATCCAAGCTGTAAGCATTGCAAGTGGACCATAAATTGCAATTATTAAAATTGGGGATAGCATGTAAGTAATACCCATCGCTTTAAGCATAGGGTCAAATGACGAGAAACTAAACATTAAAATTCCAACTATGAGCATGAGTAGTGCAGGAACTAGCATCATGTG
>JMSV01000065.1_pt1 | contig 19343 bp, 11 predicted proteins | sample 179021 | NCBI WGS metagenome assembly JMSV01 (sample SAMN02769581, study PRJNA246767) | bioreactor metagenome | isolation source: Culture-2 Bioreactor Bmz derived from microbial biomass from the upper 2 cm... | place: Germany: Bremen | collected day 87 after inoculation | reverse complement strand
TGCCAAGGAAGTTCTCATATCGATCCACATGGTAGTCACTAAGTGGAATCGGTGTATGGCCAAGAGCAGAAACAAAGGCACTATAACCATAGTAGGCACCGAGCGCTGTCCAGTGATGGTCTGTTTTGAAGTATATATAATCCTCACTGTTATTAGAGATCTTGTCATAAATATTAATTGGCTGAATACGCGTATCAAAAAAAGTGTTTACATACTCAATGGTTGCCTGCTCAGAATGCGATAATGCTTTTAGTTGTGGATCTGTTTCGAATTCGATGCGATCTGGAATCAAAACGGAATAGACCTTAATCGAAGGATCAAGACTCGTTGCAAAACTATTAACAGCCTTTGCATAGTTTTCAGCTTTTTTAGGGTAAAACTTGTGTAGAGTCAGGGCAACATTCTCTTTGAAAAGTATTGTCACAGGATCCTCATTTTCAAGCTCTACATTAACCTCATCAAAGTCTGCATCGGCAAAGGTATTGTCACCATAGGTATCTACTAATTGTAATCCACCGTCTGACTGCACACCTCTAAGATCATGCACCCTTTGTCCAAGGGCAACAAATTCCTCTCTATAGATAAAATTGTCCCCGAAGTATTGATCAAAGCCTTTGAAAAAATCCCCTGATTTTAAAGATTCAAATGAGTAATCAGGCAAACTTGCAAGCAGTCGATTCTCTATTTGAGAGCTTGTAGGCTTATTGCTACTAAAAAGGTTAAAGCCAGCAAGTAGCAAAATAACCAAGGCAAAGCCTGCGATATTTAGTTTATGTGGTGTCATGTCATCACCTTCTAAAAGTTAAAATCTAAAGTATAAAAATGGATTATATGTTTTCCCTACAAGTAGTGCTGTAACAGTCACAAGCAAAGCGATATTTACCAGTGGTGCATAGTAATCACTATGTGGTAGTTTGAGAGATAAACCATTATAAAAGTCCTTTGTTTTACCTATTACAAGTGGCAATAGTGGGGTGCAGAGTACAAGAGCCAATAGGGTAAAGTAAAGATTGTTTCTTATATGAATTTGCGTTTGTAAATCTATAAATGGTGCTTGTGTCATAGCAAACATCACTTTTAAGTAGTGGCTTGCAACACTTAAATCTGTGAAGTAGAAGAAGACCCATCCAACGAGAACAACCACAATGAAGTACAGGTGGTGGAAGACTTTTGGTAAGACTTCAAATACCTTTTTAAGCACTGTGCGTTCTAGGAAAATCAATAGACCGAAGTAAACACCCCATAGGACAAAATTCCAGCTGGCACCATGCCACAGGCCTGTTAAGAACCAAACTGCAAATAAGTTACGCAGGTATAAGTGACGGTTACCACCAAGGGGAATATAAACATAATCTCTAAAAAATGAGCCTAAAGAGATATGCCATCTACGCCAAAAGTCTGTTGCTGAAGTGGCAATGTAGGGGTGATTAAAGTTCTCCTTATAAGTAAAGCCAAAGATCTTTCCAAGGCCAATAGCCATATCCGAGTAACCTGAGAAATCAAAGTAGATTTGAATGGCAAACATAAGAATACCAAACCACGCCCCTGTGACGGTTAAATCTTCTAAACCATTTACTAGGAATAGATCACTGATTTCACCTGCAACATTGGCAATCATAACTTTCTTAGAAAGTCCAATGATAAAACGATTTATCCCTAGGCTCACTGAGTGTGTTGTAATGACACGGTGATCAATTTCCTTGGCAATATCGCGGTAACGGACAATGGGTCCTGCGATAAGCTGTGGAAACATGGATACATAAAGTAACAATTTTGAGGGTGATTTCTGTGCTTCCACACGCCCCATGTAAACGTCAAAGACGTAAGACAGGGTCTGGAAGGTGTAAAATGAAATCCCAATCGGTAAATTATAACCATTGAAAACAAGAGCACTCCCCGTGAGGGCATTAATGTTATCAATAAAAAATCCAGCATATTTAAAGAAGCCAAGAAGGCCTAAATTGACAATGATGGATGATATAAGTGCTGCACGACCTTTCCAATGCCCTCGATGTTTTTCAGCAATGAGACCATGAAAATAGTCCACAATACTAGAGAATAAAAGAAGTGAGACCCATACAGGTTCCCCCCATGCATAAAAGGTCAAAGACAGTGCAATGAGTATGTAGTTTTTATGTTGAATTTTCTTTGCCGAAAAGTAAAGTATCAATGCAATCGGTAGAAATAAATATAAAAAGCTAATGCTTGAAAATACCAAAAAGAGCCTCCTGTAAAAGCTGAATAATCAGCTATTATACTATCATATTCTAGGGGGCTTCGCAATTAAGCATCCCTTGGCATTTACTGCTCTCTGATAAGCACAGAAGGCCTAAATTTTGTTATAATGAGGGAAGCGAACCCTATACAATACTTGGATAAATGGAGGATCATTCATGAAAATACTAACAAAAATTTTGGCATCATTTAGCTTGTCCTTACTCATCCTATTCAGTGCGTTTTTCTACGTAATGGATTTGGATGCATTTTATAACTATGAAATAGAGAAGAATAATATAGAAGCAGCAGTAGATATTCCAAAGGAGGAATTATTGCCCCTTTACAAAGTATTGACGGATTATATGGTTGGGTCAGTAGACTCCATACAGTTAGAAGCAACCGTATCAGGCCAAGTAATGCCCATGTACAATCAGCGAGAAATAGATCATATGGTAGATGTGCGTCATTTAATTGATCTACTAAAAGGTTTGATTATGTTCTTAGTCCTTCTTTTAGCCATTAGCCTTTTGGTACTGGTAAGGAAAAAAGAAAAAATTACTTCTGTCTTTATCGGTCAGTTTATAAGCACCATTTTAATATTTATGGGCTTTGTAGGTATGGCCATGACAGATTTTAATAAGTACTTTATAAAGTTTCACGAGATATTCTTCACTAATGATTTGTGGTTACTCAATCCCTTAACGGATCGTATGATTATGTTATTGCCTGAAGTGTTTTTTAGAGATATCGTCTTAGTCATTGTGATGTCTTATGGTTTTGTAAGTTTATTTCTTGCCATTACAGGTACAATTTTTGATAAAAAGATGAGAAAGGTGATTAGATGATTAAGTTTTATCTAGGACGCTCTGGTGTCGGTAAAAGTTACCAGATGCTCAAGGAAATAAAAAAAGAAATAGAAATAGGCAAAAACGATAAGTTGTTTCTTATTGTGCCTGAACAATATACCTTACAAGGGGAAATGGATCTCATTCACAAGATGGGCTTACCAGGCTTACTAGACTTTGAAGTTATCAGCTTTAATCGTTTGATTAGTCGTGTAATAGAGACTTTAGGGGGTCTTCAAACCACGTCAATTAATACCCTTGGTAAAACCATGCTTCTTAGAAAAATATTTAATGACCGTCATGATGACTTAAGCGTTTTCGCTAAAGCCCATCGTCAGTATGGCTTCTTAGAGGAAGTCTCTGAGACCATAGCGGAATTAAAACGTGCCAATATTTCTTCAGACTTATTGACGGAAAGTGCCACTAAAGTAGAAAAAGATCCTCTAATAAAGGGTAAATTAGAGGATTTAAGCCTTGTTTTCCAAGCTTATCAAGAAGGACTTGAGGACAAGTATACGGATGATGAAGACCGAATTAATTATGTGCTAGAGGTCTTATCTCTGTGGAGTGATATTCAAGGGGCCCATGTTTGGATTGATGGCTTTTCTGGGTTTACGGCGCAGGAATATCAGTTAATCAATAAGATGAGTACGATTTGTGAATCCCTTACCATTGCACTGACGACAGAACTATCAGATCTGTGTTCAGATGCAGATATTTTTGGCAATACCAAAGGGGCCTATTTGACTATAAAAGGCAATGCAGAAGAAGCAGGGGTGCCTTTTGAAATTCAAGAATTAACAGAGTTTAAACGCTCCAAAGAAATTCTACATCTAGAGAGAAATTTCTTTGCTTTTCCTTACAATAAGTATGATGGGAAGGTTGAAGCCATTGAATTACATAGCGCTACTGATAAAAAAGAAGAGTTGGAGTGGATTGCAACAGAACTTGTAGACCTTGTGTTTCACCATGGCTATGAATGGAAGGATATGATGGTGGTAGTTTCTGATGTTGAGCAGAAAGCACCGCTGATTCATAGACTCTTTAAGCAATATCAGATTCCTTATTTTGTGGATATGAAAAGGGATGTATTAAACAACAGTTTTATTCGATTGGTTCAAAACAGTATGCAATCGGTCTTAACATATTTCAAGCAAAAAGAAGTTGTAGAAGTTTTAAAAAGTGGCTTTATGCCCCTGAACCTAGCTCAAATCAATGAATTGGAAACCTATGTCCTAAAGCGAGGAATTACAGGTCGAAGATGGTTCAATTATGACAACCATGACCCTGAGTATTTAGGATTTTATCTGTCCAAGTTAATGTCGCCATTGCAGGGCTTTTATGAGGGTGCCAAGAAGGCGAAAACGGTAAAAGATTTTACAAAATTACTACTTGATTACTTAGAGGCACTTGAAGTGATTCCGCGAATCGAATCCATCATAGTAGAAGCGGAAGCCAATGATCAACATGAATTGGCCCTAGAATATACTCAGATATGGAATAAATTTATTGAAGTTATTGATCAATTAGTGGAGATTGGTGGCACAGATGCCATAAGCTTGAAAGACTATATTCAATTACTGGATGCTGGTTTTAGTGAGATGGAATTAGGGGTTATCCCACCTAAGGAAAACTTAGTGACCATTGGGTCTATAAATCGTTCGAAATCCCATGAAGTCAAAGCCATTTTTCTAAGTGGTTTAAATGATGGAGAAGTGCCTAAGATAAGGGAAGAATACGGTCTACTGAGTAATGATGACAAGGGCTATCTTCTTTCAGAAGGTTACGAAATTAAGTCTACGGTAGATTTTAGAAATAGAGAAGAAGCCTATAACTTATATCAAATATTATCCAAACCAACAGACAAAATATACTTTTCCTATTGTCGACAAGATAGTGAAGGCAAAGCCTTAAGACCTTCCCTATACGTTGGGAAACTTCATCAGGTATTTCCTAAATTAAAAGAAGCGAAAAATCAATTAAAGGAAGATCCAAAACGATTATTGCAGTGTGGTGAGGAGATTTTAGTCAATAAAGCAACAGAGCAATTGAAGCGCTTAATCGAAGGAGAGTCAGTAACTAAGGAGTGGTTAGATGCCCTATCTTGGTTGAAAACAGCCTCGTCAGATCCTGTGGTTGAGCAGGTCATTAACGGTTACTATTACACGAATCAAGCGCCACCACTTTTTAAGGAGTTAGCGGCCTCATTATATGAATTGCCTCTACAAACAAGTACCTCTAAACTGGAACGTTATGTAGAATGTCCTTTTGCTTACTTTGTTCGTTATGGTCTTAATCCTAAAGAAAGACAATTACATGAAGTGAAACTACCAGATATCGGCCTTGTCTTCCATGAGGCCTTGGAGAAGTTTGGTAAGAAACTACAAGAGGATAAATTAGATTTTAGAACAATTGAAGAGACAGAAATTGAGCACATTGTAGTGGATGTCGTAGACAGCTTCATCGCCGATTATGGCTACAATGTATTCTCAGCAAACAATGCGAATAAATACTTGGTTGAGAAGATCAAACGAGTGGTCAAAAGAGCAGCATGGGCTATTGTGAGACAACTAAAACGTGGGCAATTTGAACCGAGAGCCTTTGAAGTGGAGTTCTCAAATAGTTTAAAAGAAGATACAGTTCCCCCTATTATTGTAACGACCAAAGAAGGGGAGAAAATCCTTTTAGAAGGCCGTATAGACAGGGTGGATATTCTAGATGGTGATGAAAAGAAATACGTTAAAATCATTGATTATAAGTCGTCGAGTAAATCCTATGGTCTTTCAGATGTTTATCATGGCTTACAGATGCAACTCATGATTTATATGGATGCTATTTTGGAAAACTCCCAGTATTTTAGGGAGGATGCCCTTGAACCTTGTGGTGCCTTCTATTTCAAAATCGATGATCCAATCGTCGAAGGGGATATGGACGGGGCACTTTTGGAAGAGGAAATCTTCAAGAAGTTAAAATTAGAAGGCTTAGCTGTTGCAGATGCCGATGTGTTAAAACAATTGGATGAGTCTCTGGAAAGTACTGGTCAATCCTCAATCGTCTCAGTGCAATTAAATGAGGATGACTCTTTTAAGAAAACATCAAAAGTCGTTGAAGCAGAGGATTTTAATGAAATCATCAAACACGTTAAAGTAAAGATCTCAGAGATTGGTAGTGCCATAATGGGTGGTCAAATTAACATAGAACCTATCAACACAGGTACTCGAAAAGCATGTGACTATTGTCCTTACAAAGGGCTCTGCCAATTTGATCAAAAGATCTGTGGCAATGAATTTAAACGTATAAAAAAATACAAAGACAATGAAGTCTTAGACATAATAAAAAGTAAAGGAAGTGATCTAGATGCCTAAGTGGACGACAGAGCAACAAACTGCCATAGATGAACGACATAAAAATCTGCTGGTTTCTGCTGCGGCTGGATCTGGTAAGACTGCAGTTCTAATAGAACGTATTGTAGGCCTTATTATTGACGATGAAATACCAATAGACACTTTCCTTATTGTGACTTATACCAACGCAGCAGCGGGCGAGATGCGAGAGCGTTTGTTAAAAAAAATCATGGAGAAATTAGAAGACATGCCTGATAACCAGTTCTTAAAAAATCAGGTCAATCAATTAGGTGCTGCACAAATATCAACCATTCATAGTTTCTGTATTACAGTGGTGAGAACCTACTTCTATAAGGTATCACTAGATCCAACCTTTAAAATGGGAGACAGCTACGATTTGGAACTCCTTAGGGAAGAAGCCATTAATGATGTTTTTGAAAAGGAATACTTCCTTGAAGCAGAGGATTTTATAGAGCTTGTAGAGTCTTATAGTGGCAATCGTGGGGACACGGGGCTAAGAGAAATGGTTCTAAAGGTATATGATTTTATTCTCAGTAAGCCTGCACCCTTTGAATGGCTAGAAACTGTTATTAAGCGATACGACGTTGGAGAAGACACCAACTACTGGATTGAACGTTATATAGATGATATCAAGGGTCAGCTAGAGGATGGTAAAGCATTGCTCTTAAACTGTCTACCGCTATGCCAAGTTGAAGACGGTCCAGAGGAGTATCTTGCAGCTATAGAAAGTGATTTGTCAGGTGTAGAAGATTTACTTAAGCGCCTTGATAATTCTTTAGACTCATATAACGAAGGGCTTCTACTCTATAAGAGCCAACGTCTAAAAACCATAGGCAAGGCAAGAAAAGAAATCGTAGATAAGGATCTACAAGATGAAGTGAAAGGGCTGCGTGCTTTGTACAAAGACAAAGTCATTAAACCCTTACAAAAATCTGCTATTCATAAGGATGAACAGGGATTAATCTCTGAATTTGTCGTACTCCATAGACGTCTAGGCACTATTTTAAGACTCGTAGAAAGTTTTAAATTGGCCTATCAAACACTTAAACTTGAGAAGAACCTTCTGGATTTCAGTGATTTAGAACATTACACCATTGAACTCTTAAAAGACGAAGGGGTTCGTCAAAGCTTAAATAAAAAATTTGAGTATATTTTTGTGGATGAGTATCAAGATGCCAATGAGATTCAAGAAGCGATTATTCAAGGCATCTGTCGCGAGGACAATCTCTTTATGGTAGGGGATGTGAAGCAGAGTATCTATAAGTTTAGATTGGCAGACCCAAGCATATTCTTATCCAAGATGTCCCTGTTCAAAGAGGGTGGCATTAATAAGAGAATAGATCTGTCTAAGAATTTCAGAAGCCGTGCATCTGTATTAGAAGGAATTAATGAAATCTTCAAAAGATTGATGTCTAAAACCTTTGGTGAAATTGAGTATGATGCGGCAGCCTCTCTTTATCCAGGGAGAGAAGATGCCAATGAAAACAATCACCCAGTGGAAGTACAACTTCTTATTAACGAAGAAGAGGATTCTACTGATGATCAAATAAATGATTTAAAGAACATTGAAAAAGAGGCCCATTATATTGCTAAACGTATCCATCGTTTACAGTCAGAAGACAAGTATGACTTTGAAGATATGGTCATTCTCCTTAGAGGGGCGAAGACAGATGGACCAATTATGGCAGAAATCTTTGCGACCTATGGTATCCCGACTTATTTAGAAGCAGGTGGCGAATATTTCGAAGCAATAGAAGTTAAAATGTTATTATCTTTATTGCATATTGTGGATAATGTAGAGCAGGATATCCCTTTACTCACAGTCTTAAGATCTCCTATTGGTGCTTTCACAACTGAGGAATTGGCCGTTATTCGTGATTGTAATAAAAAGATTACTTATTATGAAGCCTTACAAAGTTACATGATGGATAATGATAATGTCCTATCAGAAAAGATTAGAGCCTTTGTTTTAAAAATAGAAGCTTGGTCTAACCGCTCCAAAATAGAGTCTCTGGAAGGTCTGATTTGGGAGATGGTACACAATAATGCTTTCCTATCCTTTATAGAATCCTTACCTGAAGGTGGGAGACGCCTTAAGAATATAGAAGTATTAATTGACAAAGTGAGTCAACTTCAAACCCTTGGTGGCTTGAGTTTATTTAAACTCATTAGTGTACTGGAAAAAATTGAAGAGTTTTCAGTGGATATGGGTGGACAAGGGATTGTCCAACAAGATAAATCTACTGTTAAAATAATGACCATACACAAGAGTAAGGGTCTAGAATTTCCAGTAGTTTTCTTAGCAGGTACAAATAAACGCTTTAACCTTAGAGATGCACAGGGGCATTTGCTTATGCATAAGGATCATGGTTTAGGTTTAAAATATGTGGATCCATGGAAGCGTTTAACGACTAAAAGTGTGCCACAATTGGTGATTAAGCAAAGAATATTAGAAGAAAATCTTGCTGAGGAAATGCGCGTCTTATACGTAGCCATGACAAGGGCAGTCGACCGTTTGATTATTACAGGGGTCGTAAAGAAGATCGAGCAATCTGAAAAGAAATGGCATATTGGTGATTCTCTTTTCAACTTAAAGCGGGCGACAGGTTACTTAGATTGGATCATGATGATTTTACAATCAGAAAGTATTAATAAAGCCTACTTTAAAGTAGAACAGCAATCAATGACTGATGTCTTTACTGAAAATAGATTGTCTAGCCAAAGCAAAGACTCTATATTGAGTTTACTGTCAAATCATGAGATTTCAAATGAAGTAAAAAATGGCTATAAAACTTTAGAAACCATGGATGCCTATAGTGAAGAGGAAACCTTACCAGCCAAGGTCAGTGTTTCATCATTAAAAAGAATGGCACAAAGTACTTCAAGTTCCTATCAACAACCATTGCCAAACCTTGTGAAGCTACCAAAGTTCCTACAAGATATGAGTGAGCTTGCACCAGAGGAAAGAGGGACATTAATACATCACCTTTTTAGACATATTGATTATAATAAAGTATCAAGTTTTGATGCCTTAAAGGGACAAATTCAAGCACTCGCTAAAAAAGGTATCGCTCAAACAGAAGGGCTTAATGATAGAGATTATAAAAAAATGATGTCTTTTATAGACTCCTCAATTGGGCAACGTCTTATTAAGTCAAATAAAATTAAAAGAGAAACACCTTTTGTTGTGAAGAAAAAAATAGATGGTGCAGAGGTTCTCGTTCAGGGTATCATAGACTTATACTTTGAGGAATCTGACAGTATTGTACTATTGGATTTTAAAACAGATCGTATTGGCAAAGAGAAATTAGAGGAACGTAGTCAGCAGTATCATCAACAATTATCCCTTTATGCTGAAGCAATAGAAAAGATAACTGGAAAAGCAGTAACAGAGCGTTATCTATATTTCCTTGAATTAGGTATTGCAAATAAGCTATAATAGGTCTGTTACTTAAAGATTTAAAGAGAGTACATTAATACTGTAATTTCCTTAATGTAACGAGGAAGGTGGAGTTCTTATGATTAGAGAGCTAAAAGAAGAATTAGAGATAGCCATCCTAGCGGCTTTGGAAGCTGGGAAATGCATCAGAGAAGTATATAGTAAAGAGTTTGATGTAGAAATAAAGGAAGACGATTCACCAGTAACAGAAGCGGATTTAAAGGCAAATGCTAAGATCATGAGTCATTTAAAACCGGCATATCCTGACTATGGATTTTTGACAGAAGAAGAAAGTGATAACTTAAGTAGATTAGACAAAGAGTGGTGTTGGATTATTGACCCATTAGATGGTACAAAAGAATTCATTAAGCGTAATGATGAATTTACAGTAAATATTGCCTTGTCTAACCATAGAGAAGTGGTTTTAGGTGTTGTTTATGCACCTGTATTTGATGAACTGTATTTTGCAGTCAAGGGTCAAGGAGCTTACAAAAGATTGGCTGATGGCACGGATCAAAAATTATCTGTATCGGACAGAATAGAAAAACTACATGGCTTGCAGAGTCAATCTAGACCGATTAATATGTGCATTGATATCTTTGATACTCATGCAGAGTCTATTGGACAGATTGTTAAGCTGGGGAGTTCTTTAAAGGGCTGTCGTATTGCAGAAGGTGATCATGATGTTTATTTCAACTGCGGACGTTCAATGGTATGGGATACAGCAGCAATGGAGTGTATCGTTGTAGAAGCGGGTGGTATCCTGCGTCAACTCAATGGTGACCCAATTATTTATAACGCCGAAAAAATTGTTAATGATAGAGGGTTTTATATCATCAACAAGGAAGAAAACAATTTAACATTAAAATAAAATCAGTAAAAGTTAAATTTTTACAGTGACTTTTTGAGCTCGTGCTTATATAATAAGCATGAGCTTATTTTATTTATCCCCAAAAGGGTATGAAGAATAAGTGACTTATTGTTAAAAGAATGAGAAGAGGTTTATATGACAAAAAGAGAAAGTGAAATTCTTGAAATCATTCAACAAAACCCGATGATTTCTCAAAAAGAAATTGCAGAGAAGTTAGATATTACCCGTTCATCAGTTGGTGTTCATATAGCCAATTTAATGAGCAGAGGCTTTATTGCAGGTAAGGGTTATGTTTTAAATGATGGATTTTTTGTTACAGTAGTTGGTGGTTCTAATATGGATATATTAGGGCGTCCAAATGCACCGATGAAACAAAATGATTCAGCACCAGGGGTTATTTCCTATTCAGAAGGTGGCGTCGGAAGAAATATCGCAGAAAATGTCGCAAGACTTGATGCACCGATTAAACTATTATCTGCTGTAGGAAAAGACAGTAATGGTGAGAGAATCATTAACAATGGTAACCGTTGTGGTATTGATATGAGTCGTGTGAAGGTTGTTGATGGGAAAAATACATCCACTTATCTATCTGTTTTAGACCATGAAGGAGAAGTCTTAAATGCCTTATCGGATATGTCTATCGTATCTGAAATAAATACATCTTATATGGAAGTAAATATGGGGCTTTTATGTCGTTCGAAACTAGTTTGTGTGGATACCAACTTAGATCAAGAAGTCATCGATATGATCTTTGAAAAATGTACAACACCTATATTTGTAGATACAGTATCATCAGCTAAGTGTATGAAGATAGAAGGTTATGAGGATAAAATTTTCTTATTGAAGCCCAATATTATAGAAGCTGAAATGTTACTAAAAAAGAAAATAGAGACAGAAAAAGATATTATTACAGCACTAGAGATTTTCCTTATGAGAGGTGTTAAGAACATCATCATAACAGCTGGTAGCAAAGGGGTCTATTTTGCCAATGAAGATGGTATTTACCATGCTCAGGCCCATGATCCTGAAATTGTGAACAGTAATGGTGCTGGGGATGCCTTTATGTCAGGCTTATTATATGGTTTCCTAAATGGACAATCCTTAAAAGATGCCTGCGAGTCAGCCTATAATGCGTCACTTATTGCATTACAAAGTGCATCTACCATTAATCAAGATTTATCAGTCAAGTTGTTAAATGCCCAAATTAAACGTGGCATTGTAAGCATAGAAGAATTAAGAGGTGAATAAAATGAAAAACGGTAACTTAATTAACTACTTAGATATTAAAGCAGAAGTAAAAGAAGCGTTAGAAGAAGGAAAGCCAGTTGTGGCACTTGAATCAACGATTATTTCACATGGTATGCCATACCCGCAAAACGTTGAAACAGCAAGAGAAACAGAAAGAATCATTAGAGAAAATGGTGCTGTTCCTGCAACAATTGCTATTATTAAGGGCAGAATTAAAATTGGTTTAACAGACGAAGAATTAGAGTACTTTGGTAATGCATCTGGTATTGCTAAAGTAAGTCGTCGTGACCTAGCATATATCGTTTCACAAGATCTTGATGGCGCAACTACAGTAGCTGCAACAATGATTTGTGCAGAATTAGCTGGCATCGAAGTTTTCGTAACAGGTGGTATTGGTGGTGTTCATAGAGGCGCTGAAAATACATTTGATATCTCTGCTGACCTTACTGAATTAAGTAAGACAAATGTAGCAGTAATCTGTGCAGGTGCAAAATCAATCTTAGATATCGGATTAACACTTGAGTACTTAGAAACATTAGGTGTACCAGTAATCGGATTTGGTACAGATGAATTCCCTGCATTCTACACAAGAAAAAGCGGATACAAGACAAATATCTCAATGGATAAAGAAAAAGACATTGCTAAAATGTTAAAAGCAAAGTGGGAACTAAACCTTCAAGGTGGTGTGGTAATCGGTAATCCAATTCCAGAAGACTACTCAATGGATGAAGAATATATCATGAAAACAATCGATTTAGCTATTTTAGAAGCTGATAAATTAGGCGTAAAAGGGAAAGATGTTACACCATTTTTATTAGACAAAATAAAGACTGCAACAGAGGGCAAGAGCTTGGTATCAAACATTCAGCTTGTATACAATAATGCAAGAGTTGGAGCAAAAATTGCAGTGAATCTTGCAGGGTGTTTATAAATTGTCATAAGCCAATTACAAAGACTTAACAATTTGTAATACAAACGTAATTGCTATAGGTGGGGGAGAATGTTAATATTACATTGTTCGAAAAAACTTTTTAAACAAATTACATTTATTCCCCCCCATAAAGATAAATGTAGAAACTTAAGATGCCGTTGGCGTCTTTTTTTTTACGCGAAAAACGAGAATAGCGCGTATATGCAAATAGCCCAAGATATGAGAGAGTATTCTTTCATATCTTGGGCTATTTGCATATACGCATTAGGCGAGCAACGTGAGCCGAGCATTCGATAGAATGCTGGCTATTCTCTTATACGCCAAGCACTAAAACAAAAGCAGTGCACCACAGGTACACGGTAAATACTGATTGCAACTTCCAATGCTTGTATTGGAAGTTGCGGATATTTTCATTTTTACATTAGTCGCGTAAGCGATCCAATAATGCAAAGCATTATTGGACTGTTCTTGGGAACTTAGCTAAGATGCTTTCATACCTTGAGCTATTTGCATATACGCCAAGCGCTAAAACAAAAGCAGTGCACCACAGGTGCACGACACTAATGCAAGCCCAGCAACACAAAGTTTAGTTGGCGTTAAGCATTCGATAGAATGCTGGCTGTACATAAAAAAGGCATGAAAATATATAACTCATTTCTCATGCCCTTCATCAATCTATTTTCCCCTATCAGTCTATACTAAATTCGCTTCCCCCTTCAACTGTTCAAGCACATCTCCACACATCTCAGGAGCATCCTCCAGAGGCGAACGCATCCCTAAGGCTTTCCATTTATACAGTCCCTTATTATGAAAGGGGAGTAACTCAAGCTTATTTCGATACTCAGAATAAGTCATAGACTCTAGTCTTTGAACCTGTGCCTTATTATCATTTATACCTGGAATAATGACTTGTCTTATCCAGTAAGGCTTTTCACGTTCTTTTAGAATCTTTAAAAAGAAGAGCGTATTATCGAGGTCGCCACTTGTTAGACCTTTATAGTCTTCTTTGGCGGTGTGCTTCACATCTAGTAAGACTAAGTCCACCAATTCGATCAACAGATCAACACTCTTATTCCACACTGCCCCTGAGGTATCAAGGACGACATGAATCTCTGCAGCTTTCAGCGCTTTTACAAAAGGAATCAGTGCCTCTGCCTGAACCAGTGGATCACCACCTGATAATGTAACACCTCCGCGCTCCTTGTAATAAGGTTTCATTCGTAACACCTTGTCTAATAATGTTTTTACACCATAAACCATAGCAGTGTCATGTGTCCATGTATCTGGGTTATGGCAGTAAGAACACCTTAGTGGACAGCCAGTAAAGAAAATAACCGTTCTAAGGCCGGGACCATCGAGTGTACCAAGGGATTCAATACTGTGAACCTTTAATAAGTTAGTCATAAGACACCCCTTTACAAGGCAGTGTGATAGGTTCTAGAAATAACCTCTTCTTGTTGGGCACGATTGAGTCGATTAAAGTTAACGGCATAGCCTGAGACTCTAATGGTTAAGTTAGGGTATTTCTCTGGATTATCCATTGCTTCAATTAACTTTTCCTTGTTTAACACATTTACATTTAAATGATGGGCAGATTGTTCAAAATAACCATCCAGTATGCTGGTAAGATTCTGCTTTTGTGTCTTGAGTTCCCTTCCCAAAGTATCTGGTGTAATAGAGAAGGTACAAGAGATGCCATCACGACAGTCGTCATAAGAAATCTTAGCGACTGAATTCAATGATGCTAGGGCACCGTTACTGTCACAACCATGCATGGGATTTGCACCAGGTGCAAAGGCCTCGCCATTTCTTCTACCATCAGGTGTATTGCCGGTTTTCTTACCGTACACAACATTAGAGGTTATTGTTAAGATTGAAAGTGTATGTTCTGCTTCTCTATAGGTCGGATATTGACGTAGTTTCGTGATAAATGAGTGACTGACAGAAGCGGCAATTTGATCGACCTCATCTATGTCGTTGCCGTACTTTGGAAAGTCACCGTCTATATTGAAATCGATGATATAACCCTCTGCATTTAAAATAGGGGCTACACTTGCGTATTTAATGGCAGAAAGTGAATCTGCAATAACCGATAGTCCTGCAATACCAAAAGCCATATAGCGATGAACTGACGTATCGTGCAAAGCCATCTGTATTTTTTCATAAGCATACTTATCATGCATGTAATGAATAATGTTCATAGCATTTACATAGTGCTCACACAACCAGTCTAAGTAATGATTAAATCGATTCATAACAAGGTCATAATCCAGTAGTTGATCCTTCAAAACATCCATTTTAGGGCCAATTTGTGTATGGCTAGTGGTATCATACCCGCCATTAAGTGCTAACAGAAGGGTTTTAGGTAAATTACTACGGGCTCCAAAAAATTGCATTTCTTTGCCGATACGCATTGCTGAGACACAACAAGCAATACCATAGTCGTCACCATAATCGTGACGCATTAAATCGTCATTTTCATATTGAATGGCATCTGTCTTAATAGACATTTCAGCACAATAGTTTTTAAAGTTTTCAGGCAGTCCCTGTGACCATAGCACCGTCATGTTAGGTTCTGGTGCAGGACTAAGTGTTGTAAGCGTGTGTAAGAAACGATAACTTGTTTTTGTCACTAAGGTATCTCCATCTTCAGACATCCCACCAATTGCTTCTGTTATCCATAATGGATCACCTGCAAACAGTTCGTTGTAATCAGGCGTTCTGAGTTGTCGTGCCATTCGTAGTTTAATGACGAAATCATCAATCATTTCTTGAAGCTGTGATTCACTAAGCGTATTATTTGCAAGATCACGTTCTGCATAAATATCGATAAAGCTACTGATACGTCCAAGTGACATCGCAGCGCCGTTTTGCTCTTTAATGGCTGCAAGATACCCATAGTAAAGCCATTGTATAGCTTCAAGGGTATTTTTAGCTGGTTGACTTATATCATGTCCATAAGCACTTGCCATCTCTTTTATTTTTTCTAAAAAGTCAATTTGCTTGTAGAGTTCTTCAGCGAGTTGAATGTTTTTTTCAACCATTGGCTGGTTTGAAAGAGAAACTTTGTCTTCTTTTTTCTGTTCAATCAGTGCATCTATACCATATAAGGCAATCCGTCTATAGTCACCAATGACCCGGCCGCGACCATAGGCATCAGGTAAGCCAGTGATGAGTCCAGATTTTCTAAGTTTGATGATAGCGTCAGAGTAAACTCTAAAAACACCATCGTTATGAGTTGTTTTATATTTAAAGTGTTCTTCGATTGTCTCTGACAATTTATAGCCGTAGGCTTCGCAGGCTTGTCTTGCCATACGAATGCCACCAAAGGGATTGACGCCTCTTTTAAGGGGTTCATCAGTTTGAAGGCCGAAAATAAGTTCTTTATGGCCCTTAATAAGTCCCTTGTCGTAACTCAATAATGATGAGACCTTTTCAGTGTCAATTGCGTGTACACCCTTGCGAGAGAGCTCTTCTCCACGAAGCACATTAAAATGGTCCATGAGTCTCGTCGTACGCTCAGTTGCAGGCGCTAGAAAGCTTTGGTCTCCATAATATGGACTGCGATTGACGCGAATAAAGTCTCTAACATTGATTTCTGTGGTCCAGTTGCCTTTGACGAATTCTTTTGCGATTTTATTAGTCATTTTTACCTCCTGTAAAGTGCACAGGCTATGTCAAAAAACAAAAAAACGACACACCCAGGCACTAATGCCCAGGCGGTCGGCTAATTTTAAAATCGTTCAATCCCTCGTGGTAGACTCCACTTTTTCCGCCAGTCTTGAAACGTTATAAAGATTATAGCTTTTATGATAAATCTTGTAAAGCTATTTGTCATAAAAATACTTAGCTCCTTTTATTCCTCTACTCAATTATGCCTAGCGTTTTATTAAAATCAGTGGACCACAGATAAAAGGTAATAAACGAATATAAAAAATCAAAAAGAAAAAGAACCAATAGCCACCTATCAGCTCTTTCTCAATATGTTATAGTAGGTATTTAATAATTCAATATATCCAACTAGTCATTAAGGTAATTGAATAGCAACACTATCATCTAAAGTAATCTTGATATCATCAAATGCATCATAACATTCTATAAACTTACCATCTTTATCAAATGAATACTTGTAAGCAGAGTCGTCCTCGTATTGACCAACAGCAACAAACATGTTTTCATCTGCAAGATCAAGAATATCAGATGCAATATCTAAATCAAATACAGGTAGCATATCATTTGCATAGAATGATGCTTCTTCTAGGTATGAATCAACATACTCCTTTAAGTCAGCTTCTTCATATTCTGTTACTAATTCACCATCAATATAAAGAGTGTAAGCACCATCTAATAAGTAAATCTCTTCAACGGAACCATCTTCATATGTTAAAACAGTTTTAGCATTACCATCAGTGTCTTTGCTCACTTCAAGAATTTCATTCGTTTGAACATATTTGTGGACAAGTGCGTAGGCCTTTCCACTCTCGATATTAGCTACAAATGCCTTAGCGAGATCCTCAGCTCCACCGCCCTTTGAGCAACCAGCCCCAAATAAAGCCAAAGAAATTGTTAAGACCATGAGAAGTGTTTTCATTAATTTTGTTTGTTTCATTGTGTTTCCCCTTTTCATATTGTTTTTTAGATTCTGGACCATTATATCAAGGGGGTTTTACCACGTAGTGTCAAAGGTCGAAAATTAAATGGAATTCATTTTGAATGCCACAAAATAGTAAAAAATATCCAACATTGATAAATGTTTCTTATTCACATATTGAACACTTAGGTGCATTATTCTATACTATATAGTAAGATTTAAATATGAGGTGGTATTATGAAAATTAACAGATTGCTCCAAGTGATAATATATTTAATGTCAAATAAAAATACAACTGTACGTCAGCTTTCAGAACGCTTTGATGTGTCGAGAAAGACAATATATAGGGATTTAGAGGTTTTAATTACATCGGGGATACCTGTTGTTTATGGTGAAGATATGTCTGGTCATGTGGAGATTCTAGAAGGTTTTGATATTTTCAATGCTTTTAAGAATTCAAGTAAGAATAAACAAATATCAGATGAGGGAAAGGTATTTAAAAGATATGTAAACAATGATGCTTATGTAGAAAAAGTGGGTCTTATTTGGGATGCTTTTACTAAGAATATGAGACCAGATGTAACAGAATTAAGGGAGGAGATTCTTTACTCTTGGATACGATGTCAAAAAAATGGTGTCTCAACACATGAGGTCGATCCTAGTAATTTGTTGATACCTGAAGATGTTGCCAACTACGATATTGTAAATGCTATGGGTAAAGATAATCCCAATGCAATACTCTTTTCTAATGTGCTAAAAGAAATAAATTGGTATGGCTGTATCTGTGACAAAAAGGGTCGTTTGAAGTATTTAATTAACCCTATGAAGGATTACGATGTTATCTATCCGCAAGTTGGCTACAATATAGATGCCGACGAATCTATAATTGGCACAAATGGTGTGAGTATTGCCATTGAAGAAAATAAAGTGGCCATGGTCTTAGGTACGGAACATTATAATAAATCATTTCATCAAGTTGCTTGTGTTGCAGCACCTATATACAAGGATGAGGCACTTGATGGTGTACTGAATATATCCTTTGTGCATACATCTGTTAATGAACAAGTAAAACAAATTGTTTATAGTTTGGCGCGATTCTACGAAGTGCTAGTGCTTAAAAATACACATTTAAGAGAAATCGAAAAGTCTGAGTCAACAAGAGATCCAGATATGGCCTATATCAAAGATGAAGTTAAGCTTCCATCCTTGTTAGGAGAGTCCCTTCATATGCGCAGAGTTAAGGCTATGGCAGATGCTATGGCAACTGTAGAGTCGCCTATCTCTATCGTAGGTGAAAGCGGAGTTGGAAAGACGACATTTGCACACTATGTACATTCATCTAGCAATAGAAAATACGGTCCCTGTATTGAATTAGATTGCTCAACAATAGAGAATAATGAGTTTAAAGAGAAACTTTTTGGTTCTGAAATAATTGGTTCAGAAACGCTTGGTCTTATTGAACAATCGGAAGGTGGGAGTCTCATTATTAAAAATGTCAGATTTTTACCTAAAAGTATACAGGAAGAATTGGCTAGATTTCTTTCAGAAGGACGCTTGAAAAGAAAAGGGTCTAAGAAATGGCGAGAATATGATGTGCGTGTATTTACAGCAGTCTATCCCCATGAAGTAACGAAACTTGAAGAGCCTTTAGCTGATGAACTCTCTCATGTTCAAGTAAAAATCAAACCGCTGAGGGAAAGGAAAAAAGACATCGCTATATTGGCAACCCATTACTTTAATCAAATGAAAAAAAGCAATAAGAGTTCAAATAGATCTATAATTGAGATTATTAAGATGCTTGAAAAACATAGAACTAAAGGGAAATACAAAGGAGTT
>JMSV01000064.1_pt1 | contig 19631 bp, 11 predicted proteins | sample 179021 | NCBI WGS metagenome assembly JMSV01 (sample SAMN02769581, study PRJNA246767) | bioreactor metagenome | isolation source: Culture-2 Bioreactor Bmz derived from microbial biomass from the upper 2 cm... | place: Germany: Bremen | collected day 87 after inoculation | reverse complement strand
AGCTTGTTTTCTTATTTGCTTTTACAAACGTATTTGGAGCATTTGACCTTAATGTGTTTGCACAAGTACAAACCGATGTAGCTGGTTTTAACGAAGACAGCATTTTAATAGAAGAAACTGATGAATATAAGATATATCAAAATAGCGATGGATCAAAAACGTTCACAATGATGGCCATTGATAATGAGTCTGACCTTCCTGTAAAAGAGGGGCTTGCATATTCTGATGAAAATAGTGAATTTGCATTCGAGAGTAAAGATGATACTGCTGATGTATACCTGAATGGAGATTTAGATAAAGGTGAAGCAACTTTGCTTTTAGAAAATGATGGTTTAGAAATTGAAGTAATACCCATTGCAACTCCAAATACTCCAGATGAAGAAATCTCTGATGGTAGTGAATTAGAACCCTGCGAAAGTGAGGTTAATACTGACGATGATAGTGAACAAGACTTAGAAGATGATCAAGCTGATGCTGTTGATGAAGAAGCAGATAAAGAAGCAGATAAAGATAAAGAGACACAAGAAGTAGATTTACTACTAAATGAAGTAGACTTAGAAGAGGTTAATGACACAGAGCAAGAGCAAAATATTGAAGATGATGTAGAGCTGGAACAAGCTACACAACAAAATGCACAAGAGAACGATGAAGAAGCGAATGCACAGCAACAAGAGGTTGAGGCGAATGAGGTAGCTGAACAAGATATTGAAGAGCAACCTAATGAAGCACCGAATACCGATGATGTAAATAATCAGCAAGAGGCTGAGGAAAATGAGGCTGATGGACAAGATGTTGAAGCACAAGAGAAACTTAATGAAGAACAAAATATAGAAGATACAAATGATCGGCAAGATGAGAACCCGATTGATGAAAGTGCTCAAGAAGAAGCTGTTGTAAATGACTTGCCAGTTGGTGATGATAGTGATGAGCAGCCAATAAGTGAAGAGGAAATGCAAGATAATCAAGTAATTGATGATGAAAACAAGGATTTAGAAGTTATTGATGAAACAAATCAAGAACAAGAAGATGAAAGTGAAGGTGGGCAAGGGCCATCTGATGCAATAGATGAACCAACATTGAACCAAGATCAAAATTTAGAACAAGAAGATGAAGATGTTCAAGTTGATGATAACACTAATGAGGATACATCAAGTGAGCTTGCTGATAGTGATGAGCAAGATGGTGAATCAGAAACTGATATTGAAGATGTTCAAATTGAAACCAATTTAGAGAACTATTCATATTATGATAGATCATATGAAAAGATAGTTTATACAGATGTTTTTGAGCAAGATGTTGATATTGAATATATCCCAATAACTGGTGGTGTTAAGGAAAACATCATAATAAATGAACCGACTGAAAATAGTGCATTTAAGTATAAACTTAACCTTAATGGTATGAAAGCCTATGAAGAAGATAATGCGATTTTTGTAGAAAATAAAGATGGCGAAACGGCATTCGTTATTACTGCACCTAGTATGAAAGATGCAAAGGGTGTAACAAGTTATGATATTGATTTAAAGCTAAGCAGATCAGATGGTAATGGCATATATTATATGATTGTTCAGCCAAACGAAGATTGGCTTACTTCTGAGGATAGGGTATATCCAATTGTAGTTGACCCTGACTACAACCTTCCTAGGGATGGAATTTTGAGCTGTACTGCTGTATATGATAGTTATAAGTATTCTAGAGGAGACGGAGTTACCTCAATAGGCTATGAATTGAACCACCCTACTGGAGCAAGAAGAAACTATATAAAACCCGAGCTTTTAGATAAAGACGGTATAATAATTGTAAAAGCACAATTAAAAGTCGATTCTGTTCCAAGCTCTACATATGGTGGTAATGTAGCCGACCTTTATAAGGTGACAAGCCCATGGGATTCAAGCACGATCAGTTGGTCGAACCATCCATCAAACGAAGATGATCCTTTTGTCAGCGCAGCTATGTATGGCAATGCTAATTATCCTATAAATATTACTGGATATATTCAGGATTGTTATCCTAGCGGTAACTATGATGGCAGTAAGAATACTGGAATATTGATGAGAGCTGAAAGTGAGTATTATTCAGCTGGTCATTGCAAATTATCTAACCTTACATTAGAAATTACATATAATGATATGCAAAGTATACCAGCACCGACCGTAACATCGCATAGTAAAGGTGCAGGAACAGGTAAAGGATATATTGATGTTTCGTGGGATGCAGTTTCGGGTGCGAATAAGTATTATGTAGCAATTTTTAATGGTGATGAATATGAGCTGATAGATGCAGGAAATAATACATCTTGGTCTTCTGATGGTGAAGGGATATGGCCAACACAAACACAAATTAATGCTGGTAGATATAAATTAAACGTATCTGGTGGAGGGGACGATCTAAGCATGTTCCCGAACTATGTGTATCAAAATGCACCAGGTACTGCTTATAATAATGATAATCGATATCATATAAAAGTAATCCCATACAATTCAAGCGGACCAATGTCTGCGCCTAGATTGTGCATGACTAAATCAATAACATTACCTGATAGTATTGGTCCGAGTATTCCTACATTGAGTGTTATGCCAAGTGGTTATACTAGCAATGAAACGATGCTTTTATCATGGAGTGATATTGAGGATTATAATGGCACGGAATTTGTTCTAGATAACCTTTCAAAAGTAGAATACAAGATTGATGCAGGCGAGTGGGTTGAAACAGGGATTGTTACATCTGCTCATAACAATTTTGCAATAAGTACTGCTGGTCTAGCAGACGGACAGCACTCTATATATTTAAGAGGTACTGATACACTTAGCAATGTAGGTGAAGTTGGAACTGCTAAGTTTTATATAGATAGAACTGGACCAGATTCCCCAGACATAACGGTAATATCTGATTGGTATAAAGAAACAACCATGGATATAGACTGGACAAGTGTTTCGGACTCGAGAGGGTTGGATCGAATAGAGTATCGATTTGATAGTGATGCAACATGGCTGTCTACTGGAGAAATCACATCCCCTTTTAATGATTATTCACTGAATATTTCGGGGCTTGATAATGGAACTCATACCATTCATTTACGTGGTATCGATACGTGCGACAATGATGGAGATTCAGTTTCTGCCCAGATTAAAATTGACAGAGCAGACCCTAGCTTTGATAGCTTTTCAAGCTCGGCTGCCTTATGGAAGAATACAAACAGTGTAAATCTTTCTTGGCTAAATCTTGCTGATGTGCATAGCGGTTTATCAACACTTGAATATAAAATTGATAGTGGTAGTTTAAATGGATTAGCACTTACCGATACAAGCAAAGTGTTGGATGTTGCTGGATTTGCTGATGGTAGTTATACCGCAACACTAAAGGCTACTGATAATGCAGGAAACTCATATGAGGATTCTGTTGATATTAAGCTTGATAGAATAAACCCTAGTAATAGTATTTTAAGCCCATCAGAAGGTGATTTGGTTAAGGGTCTAGTCGAAATATGGGCAAGCTCTGATGATACAAACCTTTCCAATACTGTACTAAAGGCATATAGATATAGCAGTGATGATAGCTTGATTGAAACAATAGATATTATTTCAAATAGTAATAGTTATAGTAATGAGCTGTTAGGGGTTTTAGATACATCTTCTTATGATGAAGATGATAAGGTTAAACTTGAATTAAAGACAACGGATTTAGCTGGAAATACATCAACATCGACCGTTAATATAAAAATTGATGCTGATTCAATTGCGATTGATCCAATGATATCGATTGGTGAGCCAGTCAAAAATGCAACCGTAGATGAAACAGAAGAGAGAATCATTTATACCAGGGACTCTGGAGCACCAGGTAGTGTTTCAGATCACAACCTGTTTGTTGATGGTGATTTCTTTGAAGCCGAAACATCTGGACACTCACTTAGATTCCAATCTTTACTTTATGAGGAAAATAGCCTTCATAATATTGCTGTGGTCTGTAAAAACTCTAGTGGTGATTTTGAGTACTCACAGGGACTAGCTAGACATATTGTATTTGTTGATACACTTTCGGATGTCGCATCTGTTAGTGCAAGTGAGAATATCGTATTTGAAAGCGATGGAGCAAAACTTGAAGCAGGCAAAACCAGTGGATATATTATCACAAAACCAATCAGCTTTTTAGATAATGATATAGTATATAACTTAGATATTCCGAGCATAATTCCATCTTCTACAAGTCTAGCTTACGAGATTTCTTTTGATAATGGTGCATCTTGGGAGAGTGTATCATTAAAAAAAGATAAGCTTATTGTAACAAAAGATAAAGATGCACTTATTAAGATTATCTTTGATGGAACAAGCGCAAAAACACCGATTGCTAAAGGGATAGATGTTGGTGGTGTTAAGGTTTCTTCTAAGTATAATGTTAAAGTTCAGTTTATGAGTGAACCTGAAAACTTAAAAGAAGAAGAAAATAAAAGCAAATATATTAAAATTGCTTGGGATGAAAACGCTGACAGTGAAGTTAAATATAACGTTTATCGTGGTGAATCATCTGATTTTGATATTACATCTGAAAATATGGTTGCTGAAAAAATTAGCAATAATTACTATGAGGACGAGGATGTAAGCGAAGGAACTAGATATTTTTATAAGGTTCAAGCGTATAAGGATTTTGGAGTTAGTGATCCATATATCTCTGAAAGAGTGAGTGAAACTTGTGAAATAGAAGTTGAAGCGTACACAACACCTCCATCCAGTTTAGAAAAGCAATATTCCACTGTTACTGAAGGTGATGGAGAAGAAAATGCACTGAACGATCATGTTTGGGGTGATCCAGAGGAAATTGCGGCAGCGGAAAATGCAAACAGTATTTATGGCGGGGACTTTACAGTCAATCATGATGCTGAACCGCCTATGGGCTCGGACGAGATGAATGAGAGTATGCTCGGATTAAGGGAAGTTTGTGCAGCTGGGTTTGAGCCGATTAACTTCAATACTGGTAACTTTTTTATGGAAACAAAGGATGCGGATATTGCAACCATGCCTGGACTTACTGATAGCATTATACGTGTGTATAATGTCCAAGCGGATGAGGATAATGGTCCATTCGGCGATGGTTGGGCATTCGGATACAGCGTTCATCTAAAGATATATGATAATGGTGATGTTGGTATGGTGAAACCCGACGGTCATTTATCGGTGTTTAGATTGGGGTCAAACGGTAAGTATATTGATGATTCGGATGAACAGCACTCATTGGCAATTGAAAATGCTAAATATGTAATCACAAACTATGATGGAAGTAAATATATATTCACGAGTGGTGGACTGCTTGAGCAGGTTAAAAGTGCTAATGGCAATACTGACAAGATAATCTATGATGATAATGGTTTGATTGATAAGGTTGTGCTTGATAGTGGTAAAGAAGTTGATTTTTCTTTGGATGAAAAAGGGCATATTATTTCGATTGAGCTTACTGACCATAAAATGCTTACTTATACTTATGATGAAAATACACTGACAAGCTTTACGGATACTGCTGGAAATACTATACGATACGTCTATGATAATCAAGGTCGTATGATCGAGTGGTATGACAAAGCTGGAGTTAGGCAAGTTAAGAATATTTATGATGATGAAGACAGAGTAACCGAGCAATGGGATGGTAAGGATAGTTACTATAAACTGGAATACAATGATGGATATACGGTCACAACCAATGCGGAGGGCGATAAAAATTCATTCTACTTTGATGATTTGGGCAGAAGCACAAAGCTTATTGATAGTGATGGTAAATCTCAAAGCTTTGAATATAACGAGTTTAACTTAGTTATAAAGTATACTGATCAAGCTGGAAGAACCATAGATTATGACTATGACGATAGAGGTAATCTTCTATTAGAAACAAATGTTGATGGCAGAAGCAGAGAGTATATGTACGATATTGATGATAATATGATTGCAAAAAGCGATTATATGGGCAATTGGACATCTTATAAATATGATAAAAATAAGAATGTTACAAAACTTATCAATCCTGATAACAGCGTATATGAATATACGTATAATGCGAATAATCAGCTAACAAAAGAAACAAACGCTTTGGGCATGACGACTAGGTATTATTATAGAGGAACAAATCTATATAAGGTTACTGATGCAAATGGCAATGTATCTAGAAATTATTATGATGTATCTAATAACTTGATAAAAACGATTGATTCTAAAGGCAATGCGACCAAGCTAGAATATGATGAGCTTAATCAGCTAGTAAAGACGACTTTGCCTGATGGTGCATCGCTTCGTTATGAGTACGATAGCGTTGGAAACATGGTTGCTATGTTTGATGCGTATGGCGTTGCAACTAAATATAAATACGATAATCTAAGACAGCTTGTTAAGATTATGAACCCTGATGGAACGCAAGTTCGTTACGAATATGATAAAAAAGGTAACCTTGTTAAAACAATAGAGCCTGATGGAAAGGCAACGGTTAATGTTTATGATAAGAAAAACAATCTTATCTCAACATCGGATAATGCAGGGCTTTCTTATAACTATTATTACAACCCAATGGGTGATTTGGTTGGAAGCTTAGATTCTAATAACGCATTTAGTTATTTGGATTATGATAAATATACTGGATGGCTTAAATCCAGCGTTAATCCAGATGGTGCAAAGACCATATATGATTACGATAATAATGGAAATGTAACATGCGCAACTTATGCGGACGGCTCAAAAGTTTCGTATGAATATGATTCTATGGGCAGGGTGAAAGCTACAACGCTACCAAATGGTACAAAGACTAGCTTTGAGTATGATGCTCTTGGGCGATTAATCAAGGGCGTTGATGCTGTAGGCAATGAAACGACGTATGTTTATGATAAGCTTAACAATTTGATGAGCGTTACAAATGCACTTGGATATAAGACTACTTTTGAATATGATAGTGCTGGGAATATGACCGCTCAGATTGATGCTATGGGTAACAAAACCGAGTTTGAGTTTGATGAAACTAATCAGATGGAAAAAATCATCAATCCTCGTGGTGGTATCAATAAGTTTGAATATGATAAGAACGGACAAACTACCAAAGTTATGGATGCACTTGGTGCAATATCTGAGAGCGAATATGACAAGATGGGCAGGGTTGTTGCAAGCATCAATCCACTTGGAGCAAAGACAACGCTTGAGTATGATCTTGTTGGGAATTTAACCAAAGAGATCAATGCGATTGGCTCATCAACGACTTATGCATATGATAAGAGTGGTAATATCACAAAGGTCAATGATGCCGCTGGTGGTGAGCTTCTAATGGCTTATGATGATATGAACAATATTATCAAGCTTGAGGGTGAGAATGGATTTGTTGAAAACTATGTTTATGATAAGTCTGGAAGAGTAACAAATTTCGTTGATGGTGAGGGATATGAGAAGACGTATAGCTATGATATTCTTGGAAGACTTACTAGAGAGGGCGATAATACTGGTAAGTATGTTAAGTATACTTATGATAAGATGGGCAATATACGATCCACTATCAATGCACAAAAGCAAAAGACGGAGTTTCTTTATGATGATATAGGTAATCTAACGTCTGTTCATTATGCTGATGGAAGTTATGATAGCTATCATTATGACGGCTTATTTAATCTTATCAAAGAGGTTGATCGCAAGGGCAGAACCACTGTTTATAAATACGATAAAGTGGGAAATGTTATAAAAGTTACGCATCCTGGTAATGTGGTTAATGGTTATGAGTATGACGCTGAATATAACCTTATAAAAGAGATTGCACCAGATGGTACTGTTACAAATTATGAATATGATAAGAATGGCAATCTGATTACTACTATGGATGCACTCGGTAATACAACAAGCCTTGAGTATAATATTGCATCTATGGTTGAAAAGGTTGTTGATGCTAAAGATCAAGAAACGGTTACAATCGGATATGATGCATTGGGTAATATCGCATGTGAAACGGATGCACTTGGTAATGTAACGGCTTACGAATATGATGCACTTGCTAGGCTGACAAAGGTTACTGATCCGCTGATGCGAGTAACTAACTATACATACGATAAAGCGGATAACTTAACCAAGATTATTGACGGAAACGGCAATGAAACCAAGTACGCTTATGATTCTAATAACCGCCTAATATCTGAAACCGATGCGATTGGTAATGTTGAGAGCTATTCATATATGAAAGATGGATTGCTTGAATCCGTTATAAAGGCAGATGGAACTAAGGGCATGTATTCGTATGATATGGCTGGAAGAATGAAAGCGGTTGATTATTCTGATGGTACAAATATCAATTATGGATATAATGAAGTTGGCTCTATCACGCAGATGAATGATAGCACAGGCACGACCACGTATCAATATGATAAGCTTCAAAGGCTTGTATCCACAACGGATAGCAATGATAAAACAGTTAAATACACGTATGATTGGCAGGGAAGAAAGTATAGCGTTACTATGCCTGATGGTAAGAAAAATGTCTTTAGTTATGATATAATGGACAGGCTTACTCAGGTAAAAGATGAGAGTGGAATCATTGCTCAATATTCTTATGATAAAGTCGGACAGCTTGTTTCTAATAAGAGAGAAGACATTACCACGCTATATGAATATGATGCACTTGGACAGATAACAGAACTTGTTACTAAAGATCCAAATGAAACATTGATGTCGTTTAGCTATCGATATGATGAGATTGGTAATATTACGCGAAAAGAGCGACAAGAGGGCGATAAAACAACCGTTAGAAAGTATGCATATGATAAAGCTAACCAGCTTACATCTATGCGTGAAAATGACTCCTACAAAGAAAGCTTTGCTTATGATAATGCTGGGAATATGTCTCAAAAGATAGTCAATGATGTTGCAACGGATTTCGTATATAACCAAGCAAACCAGCTTATATCTGAGACGGTACAAGCAAAGACGATTACGCACATTCACAATCAAAATGGTGACCTTATATCCAAGTCTACTGGTGAGAAATATGCTTATGATGCAATGGGTAATCTTAGCTCAATCAAGGGCAATGGGATTGACCAGAGATTTACATACAACGGTAATGGTGATCGTATGTCCAAAACGGATAGTGGCAAGACGATTACCTATGTCAATGATATAAATACGGCTTATACGCAAGTATTGCAGACTTATGATGAAAACAACCAAGTTATCAATACCTATGATTATGGTATTGAGCGAATCAGATCTAGGGGCGAGACGGACGAAACATATCTTTATGATGCAACAGGTAATGTTGTTGCTAGCTTGAATCCTAAAGATGAAATGGTATCATATGCATATACTGCATTTGGTGATTTAATGCCAGATTCACCACAGCCAACTACATTTGGGTATAATGGTGAGGATATGGATTATACAACTGGGCTTCAATACTTACGTGCTAGATATTATGACGTTACTACTGGTAGGTTTGTTCAGAGGGATAAATACAAAGGTGAGAGCTTTGAACCTCAGACATTTAATAGATATATTTATGTTGGGAATAATCCTGTAAACTGGATAGATCCTAGTGGGTATCACGGTCTACCAATATTTGGTGGAAGCAGTAGCAAAAGTGGAAGTTATACTTCGTTCTTGAAAGCAGAATCAAAGAGCAAGGTAACTAGTGCTAGTAGCACAGGAAGTGATTACTCTGCGTTCTTGCAGGCTGAAGCGAAAGGCAGAGAAGCGCCAAGTACTCCTGATAATAAGGACGATACGTACAAAGATAGTGGGACTAATAATCAACCTTTGAATACTTACGACCATGCAAAAGATTTAGATGGTAATGGAGTAATTACTGCCGATGAGCTCCTTGCAAGTGAATGGGGGACATTAGTCTGTAGCGCTGAGGAAAGAGCTGATATATATATGCGTATGGCAACGATGGATCAATATAAGGATAATATAAAACTAAGCAATGCTTTGGGAATCCTATGGGAGGTTATTAATAGTGAAGCAACTAAAGAAATGACCACAAACGAAATTATGGTTCAATTTGCTAGTCAATTTGACGGACAAAAGAACTATGGTGATGTTGTAGACAATTCGGAAGCTAGACTTCCATACGATAATAGCAGAGAAGCAATTCATGATAGTTTTGACACTTATAATGATTGTGCTGGATTTGTACAAGAGCTAAATACAATATTCCACGGTAGAATGCTCGGCAGTAAAGATGGAGAACCAGCAGAAAGTGGATTCCAACAAAATCAGTACGAAACAATGCGAAATAATGAAAACTTTGTAACAAGTTATGGTAAGTTCATACAAATGGATAAAGAAAGGATTGAAGCAGGAGATTTGATTTATCTAAATACTAGTAGCAGAAGTACTTATTTATTGGCAGATGGGAAAAATAACCCACGTAAGACAAGCCATGTTGTAGTGTACGTAGGATATAATGAAAATACTGGAGAACATATGATAATTGAAGAGGGAACAAAGGAAGATGAGTATGGAGAAAACGGTATTAAGGTAAGGTCACTTAAACAAGCAGAACTAGATCGTATTGTTGGACACACAATAGGAGGTTTAAATGAATAATAAATCTATAAAAATCCTTATTAGCTATTTAATGATTATGATACAAATTATTGGTTTAGTCAGTTGCAGTAAAAAGGCAATAGTACAGGAAACAACTATTAGTAATCAAAAAGAAATAAGTATACCTGAAGAAGTTGTTGAACCTGTGCCTATTGAATTAAAAGAATCTATAATACAATTTGAAGATTTTGATAGTGATTATATGAATCTTATTTCAATGAATTCTTCACTAGTTGCATATAAAGATGCTATATTCTATACGACTGGTAATGTCCTGTATAGATATGATGTTCAAGTGAGAGAAAAAACAGAAATAACCAATATGCTTATAGCAGGTAATATTTATTTAATAGATAATTATGTCTATTATTTGACCGAAAAAAGTTTGAGGCGTATCAATATAGTTAATAGTAACGAAGAGGAAGTTATTAAAGCGAATGAAACATGTAAGAATACATTTGCGTATTCCAGTGATAGGTTTTACCGATACGAATTAATGGACTATATTATAGTTGAAGGTGTAGTGATAATTGATTATCATGCAAGTACTTTGGATGATGGTCAAGAAGCACAAATGATCGGAAAACTCGATGATCTAGTATTCTATCATAATTATTCAGAGCGTTTTGACCCACGGCAACTTGAGTATGGCGAGGTACCGTTTATAAATTTGGAAAAAGTGTTAGAAACTGAGACTGAAGATAATGAAGAAGGCTTTGATTATTCTGAATGGCATATGGATACTATTAGACATTTCTACTTAGTTGATGAGCATAATGAAAAGAAGACAATTGAATTGACTTATTATATAGACAGTGCTGAAATATCTCATTATAGCAGTTCTGTAAATGGAGATCTTGTTTTATCTGGTGATAAGGTTTATTGTGCCAATTGGCCTCAAATATCCACAAGTATATATGGCTATAGACTAAACTCAAATGAGCAAATTTATGAGAAATATGTAGAGGGTGCTGTGGTATCGATGAATAGTATTAATCAGTACGTTATATTTAATTACTATGATAGGAAAAAAGTCGAAACTTTAAATACCAGCGAAGGGGTAATTATAATTGATGCAAAAAATAATATTGTTTATGAAAATGATGAAATTAATAAAATTATTAGTGGAGACATTGATTATAAGAACCTTATACATATGAATTTCTACTTAGACGGTGAAATATTATATGCTGTTGAAAGCGATTTGATAGAGATTTCTAGATTAGAGTCAACAGAATCCGAATGGGATGATGCTAAAAAAAATGGGCTAGTATTCTTTGATTATCAAAGTGTAGAAGGTCATTCATCTAAACCATCCTACTTTTGCAATTCAAAGTCAGACGTGAATATTTATATTGCAAAAGTTGAAAAAGGGCGATTGAATTTTACTCAAATTTATAAAGAATTTGAAAAGTAGTGTCTGATAAAAATAAGAATTTGGTGAATAAAAATGATTACAATAGGGGATTGAAACACATGAGAAGATTGCTGATTATATTACTAATAGTAACTGTAGCATTTTCGTTGTCTTGTAAGAAAGAAATCGTCAAAACAAAAGAATCGCATGAAAAAGGAGTAAGTGTTTTTGTTGAGGAAAAAGAAAGAGGAGCACACTATATAAATGAAAAGCTTGGGTTAAGCTTAGAACTTAGTGAGTACTGGTATAAGTATACTGAGATTAGTGAGTATAAGGATTATGTAGTATTTAGCTTTAATGGTGAAACTGAGTTGGCTAAAGATGTTCCTATTCTATATATTGGCGAGAAAAAGGTTTTAGAAAAGCTGGACTTGGTTGAGTTGGAGAGTATTGGTGACTACGTCTATGCTTGGAATAGTGAGTTTGATGGTTTGGTGGAAAAAGCGGATAAGGCTAATCGAGATGTTGGAATTGTTCAAATACTTCGGTTGGAGTTGGATGAGGTTTTGGGAAGTTATATAGAGATAGAATAATGATAGATCTGGGAGCTGGCGAGATGCTGGCTCTTTTGGTGTGCGATGGGTAATCTTAGCTCAATCAAGGGCAATGGAATTGACCAGAGCTTTACATATAACGGTAATGGTGATCGTATGTCCAAAACGGATAGTGGCAAGACGATTACCTATGTCAATGATATAAATACGGCTTATACGCAAGTATTGCAGACATATGATGAAAATAACCAAGTTATTAACACCTATGATTATGGTATTGAGCGAATCAGATCAAGGGGCGAGACAGACGAAACATATCTTTATGATGCAACAGGTAATGTTGTTGGGAGCTTGAACCCTAAAGATGAAATGGTATCATATGCATATACTGCATTTGGTGATTTAATGCCAAAGTCACCACAGCCAACTACATTTGGGTATAATGGTGAGGATACGGATTATACAACAGGGCTTCAATACTTACGTGCTAGGTATTATGATGTTACTACTGGTCGGTTTATTCAGAGGGATGAGTATCGAGGTGATAAAGAACAACCGATAACATTGAATCGCTATGCTTATGCTGGAAATAACCCAATAATGTTTAGTGATCCGAGTGGATATATATCATTTGGAAGCGTATGGAGCTCGGTAAAATCAACTGCTACTAACATTGTAAGTGCAGTTAAGAGTGCAGCCAAGTCTATTGCTAGTGCGGTTACAACTACATATGATAAAATAAAGACAAGTGTTAAAAATGCCTTTACACCACAACCGACGACGTCTTCTATGTCTTCGTTTAGACAGGCTGAGGAAGCGAGTTATGGCGGAGATGATGATGGGGAATATACGCCATTGCCAGGACCTAGTTCTGGACCGAGTCCGACGCCGACGCCAATACCAAACTATGAGCCTATGCCTGGACCAAGTCCATCATATGACAGTGCAAAAGATATGGATGGGGATGGTGCGATATCGCCAGATGAAGTTGTTGCTAGTGAGTTTGGCGGACAGCTTTGTAGTGAAAATGAAGGTGTAACTTTTGGGGAATATTTGGAACAAATATTTGGAGGGGGATCTTCGAGTATTATAAAAGTCAGTAAAAGTGAGAAACTCATGATGGACGCGTTTTTGATTAACATAAAAGTAGGAACGAGTATTACATCCGAGGTCAGCTCGAATGGAGATAGTAGTAAACCTATATCAGTATATGCAAAGGGAGTGACGAATGCAGCATTAACATCCTCGGCAGGACTGAAAATTAATATTGCTGACAAAATTGTTAATCTGTCTTTCGGCATAGATGATGTAGGAGTAAGTTATTACAAAAAAGTAGAAAATGGAACTGATATTTATAAAGTATCTTTATCACTTAATCAGGCAAAATTTTCAACTTTAGTCGGGAATTCTATAGTTGCAGATGATATTAATGAAATTACGGGGAATCCTGAAGTTGTAACAAACTATGAAGAAACATCGGTTGATTTGTTAAATGCAGCTATGGTATATTTGTCTTTGTATGGCATTCAAAATGTTGGAGTTCCTACAGGAATACCAAATCCAGTACCAATACCTGTACCAGTATACTAGATAAAATGAAGGAGAAAAAATATGAGTTATTATGTAATTGTACGGTTAATAGTGTTTATATTGCTACTAGGTGCTTTTTGTATAGTAAATAAAAAAAGAATGAATAAATCTATAATGAGAATAGTACTTATGGCAGTGTCTGTATTGTTGGTTCTTACTGTTATTAATGCGATAGCAGGAGCATTTTATTGGAATATGCTCCCTTTGATGCTTTTGATAGCTTTAGGTAGAAATATTCCGATTGAGGATAAAAGAATATTTTATAAAATGTTAATAAGAATGGGACTGATGCTTGTATTATTAATAGCAATTCCTTTTGAAAATGTAATATTTAGCTTTGGAAAACCTGAAGATGCATTTTATTACCGAGAGAAGAGTTTGTATTCTCATCAAATAGACGGGAATGAGTCAGTATTATTTATAACCAATACTGTTCAAAATGAGGCATACTTATCTGTCAAGACAAAGTATACCATATTGAATAAAAAAAATAACAAATGGTTAGTAGATCATAAAATACCCAATAGATATAAGGTGAGCTTCTATGACGATTTCAGCATTATAACGCTTCAAAATGTATTTTCAAATGAGAAATATATTTTAGTGTCGAGTGATGTATCAAGTAATCCAGAGAATTTAGAGATTGTTAGCGAAATTCCGATGGATGTCATACTAATAGTTGATCAGTATGGACAAAGAAAGGAAAATACGTATTGCATAATTATTGATAAAAGTAGAGATTTTTATTTTTCAATAAATGATGAAGAAATTATAATAAATAGTTGATAAATAGAATTGAATTATAGAGAAAGATATATATTTTTTCTTGTAGTGAACTAAGATAAGTACTAAATTCTAGATGGCTATTATATGTACAATGGAATAAGGCGTCGTATGCATCTAAATAAACCTCTATATAACATAGTTAATGATATGAGCTTTTTGGTTGGAGAAATATTTCTAATAGAATATTTTTTTACAAATTTGAACTAGGAAGATATGGTGAATTATTATTGCTTAAAAAAACAAAGACATATGACGCAGGATGGGCAGGCGTATATTGCCATATAATGCATTTGTTGTATATGTACTTGTAATATATAATGTTGCATAAATTGTTAGAATGTAAATAATATGTTTTGAGATTAGAGTATCATCAGGTCATGCTGATAAAAGTGCTTATAGATTAGAATAAGGGGTTGAAGATATGAAGAAACTATTGATTATAGTGCTAGTAGTAGCAATAGCATTTTCAGTATCCTGTAAGAAAAACAAAAAAGCAAGAGAGCTAGAAGAATCTTTTGAACGAGGTGTAAGTATAGATCTTGAAGAGCAGCAAATAGGGGCATGCTATATAAATGAAAAACTTGGCTTTAGCTTAGAGCTTAGTGAGTATTGGTATAAGTATACTAAAACTGTTGAGTACAATGATTATGCCGTATTTAGTTTCAATGGTGAAAGTGAGTTGGCTAAAGATGTTCCTGTTCTATATATTGGCGAGAAAAAGGCTTTAGAGAAGCTGAGTTTGGTTGAGTTTGAGAGTGTTGGGGAATACTTCTATGCTTGGAATAGTGAGTTTGATGTTTTGATGGAAAAAGTGGATAAGGCTAATCGTGATGTTGGGATTGTTCAAATACTTCGGTTGGAGTTGGATGAGGTTTTGGGAAGTTATATAGAGATAGAATAATGATAGATTTTGGAGCTGGCGAAATGCTGGCTCTTTTGGTATAATAAGTAAAATTGGATGCGAAATTATTGTGGAGATTATTTAGAACCACAGACATTTAATAGATATATTTATGTTGGAAATAACCCTGTAAACTGGATAGATCCTAGTGGGTATTATGGGTTGCCTGTATTTAGTGGAAGCAGTAGCAAGAGTGGAAGTTATACTTCGTTCTTACAGGCTGAATCGAAAGGGAAACAAGCGTCAAGTACTTCTAATAATAACAGCGATACGTACAATGATGGTGGGAGTAGTAATCAACCTTTAAATACTTACGACCATGCAAAAGATTTAGATGGGAATGGTGCAATATCGCCGGATGAAGTTGTTGCTAGTGAATTTGGAGGTCAGCTTTGTACGGAAGATGATGAATCATTTATTAAAGTACCAAATTCAATGACGGATGATTTTGAGGAACAAGAAAAAAGTTTTCTTAAAATTGTTTATGACTCTATAGAAGTTGAATTAGGTTTAGGCTTTGGACTTGGACTTGCTTTAGAAGCTTTGGGAATTAATGGTGGTGCTCTCGTTAAGGGAGATGTAGTTAATTTGAAGCTGGATAATGGGAGGTGGCTGTTTGGGACTAGAGTAGATGCAAAGGTACATGGCGGTGCTTCGATATGGAGTTTAGGAGCAAAACATGAGCAATTCATGGATTTTTATGGTATTTATGATGATGAAGATATTGAAGAACCTATAAATGAATCTATGAATATTGACGTTAATTCAGGGGTATCAGTTGAGGGATATTTTATTATAGGAGGGACTGCTGCAATAGGTATAAATGCAGGAGAATTATTTAATGGAATAGGTGATATAAGTTTTGATTAAAAAAGTTAAGGAGAATAGCATGTTTGAAAAGATGAAAAAAGCAATTGTTAAAAACATAGTGAAAATTTTGCTATTGTTTAGCCTGATAATATATATTGTATCTTTTATATGTGGAGTAATCAGTGATGTGCCAAAACATAATTCAAAAGAATCCACAATAATTATTAATGCTTTTTTTATTCCTTTTATGAGTGGTTTATGGATATATAGTAATAGAATAAGAGACGAAAGAAGAAGATTAAGCATATTTATTAAATGTGTAATTATATATTTCTTTTGTATCTTTATGGTTTTAACCGCACTAGTTTTTTTAGGGGTGTTAGTGCCGTAGCTGGAAGCCTATCTCACATCTATATAACTCAGGAAACAATATTTATTAAACTGATTACAAAAGAAAATGCAGTAGATTAATAGGATTAATTTGCAACTGAGCATGTGAAGTATCAGTTTCAAATTTTACAATTACTTACAAAGGAGGAGATTTTTATTATGATAATTTCATTAGTGTTATTTGCACTTGTTATATGGCTTCAATTTTATTTATCAAAGAAGAAAAGCAAGTGGGTTGGCCTTGTTATGCCAATTTGTATATTTCTAACATCTGTAATGGTGGTTATTTCTTTCTTAGCAATGGGCATTGATTACTTGGACTCGTCTGGTTCAATGCAGAGTTATGAAGAGGATATTATTATACAAAGCCCCGAATCAATTGCTGAAATTCCTAAAGATACGAAGATTTTGATGTATGCATTCCCAATATTTGGGATTATAAATATACCGACGCTCATATTTTTGGTAGTTTATTTGATAACTAGAAAAATTTGTCGACCTCAATAATTAAATTGAGAGTGAAAATACAAAAATATAAATATAGGTTCTGGTGCAAAAAATCGGTTCTGGTGCAAAAAATAATAAGTAATAGTTTTAACAATCTCCACATGGTATAATTATACAAATCAATCATGTGGAGATGTTATTTTGACAGGAAATCTATTTATCTGGAAGCACTTTGAGAAAGAAATTATACTATTGTGTGTTCGATGGCATCTAAAATATCCATTGAGCTATAGAAACTTGGTTGAAATGATGATGGAGCATGGAATTGATGTTAATCATACAACGATTATACTCACCAGTACGATGTGCGCTGGGTACACCAGTATTCACCGATTCTCGAAGAAAGAATTAGAAAGCATATAAAGAAGACAAATGATTCTTGGAGAGTGGAAGAAAGATATCTTTATGAGGCAACAGGTAATGTTGTTGGAAGCTTGAATCCGAAAGATGAGATGGTATCATATGCATATACAGCATATGGTGATTTGAAGCCAGATTCGCCACAGCCAACTATATTAATGACTTGCTTTATTTTTTAAAGATTGTAAGAAGATTGTTGCCTGCTCCTTCATCCACTTTACATATATTCTATAATAGTTTACTAATTCATCAGAGTATAGATGAGATAATATCTCCAGTTCGTTGTCAATGCAATCATTTCCAAGTTTTGAAAAACGAGCAACAGTGTCGATGAAAAAAGAAGCTTTATCAGAGCCGTGGTTATTGATAAAATTACTATATCGGTCAGTGAGATGATCTTCACTTAATCTTCCTAAATATGCTTCAGGCGTACGAAATTCAATACTATAGGGTAATATATTGGGTGGTATATTGTAATTATCAATTGAAAATGCAGCAGTATTATCGACTTTGTAGATATATCCGTTTTTATCGAGTACAATTTCAAACGAGTCTTCATCATACAATAATGCACTTAATGCGATAAATCTATAATAATCATCTTTATTGATAGTATAAAGATTTTCTAGTTTATCTTTATGAATTTTGGTATCAACTATATCAAGCCAAGTTAGACCCACTACATACTTGGTGTTAAACACATTCTTATCATTAGCATCACTTAGTATAAATAATTTTGCAGGAGCAACTTTTAAATCTAGCAGATTAGCTAATTTGCTATAAATATACTCGTTACATGCACAATCCGGATATTTATGCTTTACAAGATACTTTTCATCTTTTTTACATTTGTGATTAGCTAAGTATAGGGGACCGCTATCACCTATTCTACTTATCTCGTGATCTTGTAAAAAATCGAAATGAGAGGAAAACAATAAATCATCATTATAAACATACTCAAATTGAATATTCATATCAGACAAGTGTTCACTTACTTGGTTATCAAGAAAATCAATAATTTCTTCACTTGGCTCATATGCAAACATAATAAGAATTTTAGGAGTCTTACATTTGGCATCTGGAACATGTTCCAATAGTTCACCACATTCAATGTATATTGTATAAGTGTTAAGTTTATCTGATAATGCCGTAAAGTGGTTAAAGTCATTTTTCCAACAGTAAATGTCATATATTCTTAACTCCACTATAAATTCACTCTTAATGTATATAGAATCTATTTTGTATTCATCCGTTACTGACATGCTATTTCCCTTCATGTAAAACTATATTTCTTACATTATACATAAATTATGTAAGAACTTAAATGAATATTTATTTTTGAGAAAAAAGAGCATACAATAGTTAGTAATGTTTTAGATATCTTGAATGGATACAGCACGCTCAAATAACGCTAAAACAAATCGAAATGGTAAAGGTGGAATGATTCTTAGAATCGATTACAACATTTATAATGTTAATTACTACAATTATATAAAGTTTGTCCATTATGGATGTTATGATATTAATGTAGTTATACGAAAATTGCAAAAATATAAAAGGAGAACATAATGGCTAGACCTGACCCCAAGATTTTTATTGTGTGGAGCACAAAGCATAAATATATTGCTGAGCAATTGGCTCAGAAATTAATAGAGAAAATAAAGTGAAAAACATGATAGTGCAGATGGAAGATGTTTTAGCTACTATTATAAAAGAGTAGCTAAAATATTTATTTAGTTCAATATTATTAAAATGCAATTACATTATTTGATGTGTTATATCATTTTGTTACAAATAGCGGAATGATGTGGTATACTATATTCAAA
>JMSV01000063.1_pt1 | contig 20085 bp, 20 predicted proteins | sample 179021 | NCBI WGS metagenome assembly JMSV01 (sample SAMN02769581, study PRJNA246767) | bioreactor metagenome | isolation source: Culture-2 Bioreactor Bmz derived from microbial biomass from the upper 2 cm... | place: Germany: Bremen | collected day 87 after inoculation | reverse complement strand
CGATAACTAATTTAAATGATAGAACTATTTGTATTATTGTGGATAGTTCTTTTTTTTAAAATGCAAGTTACTATTTATAATAATATCTATAAAGTATTATATTTTCTACTACACTTTACTTATAGTTTTTAGCTTCCTAAATAAAGTGGCTTTCTTAGATGAAACCATCATGCAAAATTCTATGCAATACTAAATTCTAGGCTGGTAATGTTCTTTAGTGCATTCGCAAAATCAAGGGTGATGATCAAAATCGTTAAGATCGGTTTTGGGAAAAATCTAACTGATAAGAAATCATGTACTTTTCAGGAGTAACTTTGTTAATCGGTAGTATCGTATTATTTATTATCGGATAATATAACAACACACATTAATATTAAGCACTTCAAATACTATTAAATCTTAGTGTTTGACCCGCTTGCAGTCGATTTACTGCCTTGGCTTGAAACGGACAGACTTGACTCGCTTGCAGTCGCTTGACTAATCGGTGCTTCCGCCGCCGTGTTACCACCCACCATTTTAGTAAAATGTTCTATGGTTTTTTCCTTATCCGAGCTTTCATCTTCATCCGTCAACAAACTTTCGTAATCTTTGGGGTCATCATTCCTGTGGCTCGCAGTTTTTGCCATTACATAAAGCCCAGCATCATTCTTTCTGAGAAATCTCTCATCTGCCTGAGGAACATTGTCGCCAGCTATAATCCGTGAAGCTATTCGCATACATATTTTCGCTATACGGAGCACCTCTGCTTGTTCTTTTGCTTGTTCTTTTGCACTTTTTTGAGAACGCTTTTGATCTTGGCGAAGCTGTTCCAATCTTTCGTTCATTCTTTCCAAGAAACCCTTTTCAGACTGCAAATCACTCGTTTTTGTGCTTTCAGCAGAAGTTACCAAATCTGATAATAGGACTTCATACACATTATCAATTGTAACATTCATATCTGTTGAGTTTGACATCATATGTTTTGCACTTGGGCTATCGTGGCCACCATATTCAGCAATACCAACAGTTATTCCTAAATCTTGTTTTAATTCTTGTTTAATAGATCTTGTTTCTTCAATATTATTAACCACTTCTGTTTTACTAGTGTTGTTTGATTTATTTATATAGTTTTGATAGTGATTAGAAGAAACACTGCTTGTTCCTTTAATCATAATAATACCTCCATATATTATATATCGTAATTTTCTTGAAAAGAATTAAAAAATAAGGAGATTTAATATAATTAGTAGCATAAATAAGCGTAATTAGAAGCACTATTTAATTATACCTGTATGGAAGTTTTATGGTGATATAAAGTTAAAAATATATAAATAAAAAAACAAGCATCTATTAAGTATTCAAATAAACAATGATATTTGCATGACCAAGGGGTCACGTGTACTGGTGAGTAGACGCTAATCATTAAAGAAGAATATATGATTATAAAGAACGAAGAGGAGGGTGAAATTGTGGAAGAGTAATAGTATAAGTACAAATATTTCAAGAGATAATAATACAAGTGTCGATGTACCTGTAAGAGCGAGTCCAAATATCTATTCAATGAAATCTTCCAATCGTTTACACGCTACAAACATAACTATCTGACACACAACAATATTATCTCTTTCTCAAAATACTTCCAGATGAACAAATACCTCGACAAATTAATAGCTTCACATAGTTTATTTGCATAATTATACTATATGAAATTTTTTAACTATATTTATATTAGATTTTTGTTCCAGAACCTCTTAAAATGTACATAGTGATTTAATCGGGTAAAATATACCAAATCTTTAAAAATCTATTTAAAAGTAAAACATTTCACGTTATAATAAATATAAAGGTTTATATTGGAATGGGAAAACATAAAATGAATGATTTTGGATTGTGAGGTTATCATGAAACAATATCGTATTAACGGCAGTGAAAGAGTGACTGTTGGCAGAAGTAGTAACAACGATATCATAGTAAATGATAAAAATGCTTCGTCGGTACATGCTATTATTGAAAGAAGTGCAAATCAATATTATATTATTGACAATTCTTCTACTAACGGAACTTTTGTTAATGGGAAAAAAGTGACAAAACAAAAGTTAAGTCAGGGTGATAAAATTGTAATTGGTAGCGAAACCATTGGGGTAGATGTAGATGTTTTAAATTTATCTGAGAACATTAATATCCCAGTACATCATCAATCCAGAAATATACCGCAGGAGCCGATTTTCACCTTACTACAAACAACTACAATTGGAAGAGAAACGAGCTGCAATATTGTAATTAATGATGGTACTGTTTCCAGACATCATATTATGATCACAAAACAAAACAAACAATATATTCTAACCGATAATCATTCAACTGCAGGAACGATTGTTAATAATCAAAAAGTTTCTTCATGTGCTCTTTCAGACGGAGCAGATATTCAAATCGGAAACCAACACATATATTATGGTAATGGCATGTTGTTTAGCCATCCGATTCGACCAATTGATATTCAGAAAAAATCATTTAAAATTAAAAATAAGAAATTATTTGCAGCACTCGTTGCAAGTGTGCTTGTAGTTGCGCTTGCATTAACTGGGGTGTTCTCGTATTTCACTCCACAGAGAAGCGCTTCTAAATGTGGGAAAACATCAGTGGAAGAAGTGCCATCGTTGGTGGATTTGGCTTTTGCAAGCCCGTACTATTACTTGGATATGGGTTTGCCAGGAAATCTAAGCGAGCAGGCGGATCAATATATGTCCAGTGTTACTAGGGATTCTTTGGATGCTGCAGATAGAATAATAAAATCGTATAACAAGCTGGATAAAGAAATTCAAAAATCATATGGGCTAATTAATGAGATTGTTCAGGAATATGACTATTCATTTGCAACTAATTATCGATCAACACTTTTGCCAGATATGAGAGATTTTGTCGATAAATACTCTGTTGCGATTACACATAAGATAGACTATGAATCTAAAGTTGTAGAGAATTACGGGCATGCTTATGTGAATTCGTGGAAAATTGCCATGAAGATATCTGCTGCTTTAAAAGCTGGTGAATATATCGATAAATCTTATTTAGCACTTGCAAACATTTCTGCCGATATTATCAATACTATTGGATATACGGGTGTTGCATCGATTGATAAAAAGGTAGCTAAGCTAGATAAGCTATATTCTAAAACAAAATGTTACGATGACTTGTTGACGATTTCTGATTGCACAAATGCAATTGACGTCATGGTGCAGTATTTAAGTATGGCTCAGACTGAACTGGCGCTGGAAAATCTGTATTATGCGAGATCTCTTGCACCAAGCATTGATCAGAATTTTGAGTATATTAAAAGTCAGAACAGGTATAATCAGACAGATTTAGATGAATTAGATAAGCAAATAAAAGTGCTTGAATTAATTGTGGCGGATACGATACCTTATCTTGAAGAAAGACTCAGCAGTGTAAGCGTTGAAGCGAATAATGTGATTACTTATAATGTGTTCGATGATAATACTTCACTTTTGACGCATGCCTATGCGGCGGATCAAGCGAGATATTTTGGTAATTCCGTAGATGTTGGACAAATGGTTAAATCAACAAAAGCGGCATCTTCTATTTCAATTTGGAACAGTATAAAAAACAAAGCAGAAAGATCGATTAAATCTACACAGAATATTATTGGATATGCTGCGGATACAATGGGACTAGGGGTATATTATTTAACCAGAAAGTATGATGCTCTTAAAGCAAGTCGATTGGATAACAGGCAGGATTTATATATTGAAGCACAAAAAGATATTGATAATGAAATAAAAAAATATCAACAAAGATTTGCGGATGGTACATCTGGACAAAAGATATTTGGTGATGCAAGTAAAGGGTTTTCAGAATTTGCAAAAGGTGGAGGACAGTTTGTTGGTGAATCGCTTCACACAGCTGTGCATCTTCCGCTTCATCTATCAAACCATTTTCTTGGCACGGACTATGCAGGGCTTAACAGTGGAAAAAAAGGCACATGGAGCTATAATGTTGGTAATTTTGTAGGAACTATTGCAACTAGATCTTTGACTAATATCGGTATGGGTGTAAGTAAACTTTGCAATTCTAGTTCGACTTGGGGTGATTTGGCAGCAGGTGCATTTCAAGTGTATTCTGGATATAATTTGGGTACAAAATGGGCACAGAGAGGTTCAGAGGTATATGTAAAGCTTCAAAATCAAGGACTGCTTACAACAATCAAAGATGGATTTACAGGATTAAAAGAACTGTTTGGAAAAGGAGCAAAATATATTGCGCTTGATACTCCATTTTTAGCTCTTAGTGTTGCAACGCCCACCATTGTTGAGGCTGCGCTTAATGAGAAAGAAAAGAAAAAAGCAGTAAAAGTTTTAGACGATATGATTTACGGCAATGATGGAGTTTTTGACATTGGTAAAGATAATGCCGAAGGTATTTTAGCAAATGGAATTAAATTAGCAGTTGACTATATGGCTGGCGATGGTAAGTATGAACAGAATACTAATACGGATGGGCAACAGCAGGTGCAAACGAACACATCAACATCGACACCAACATCGACACCGACGCCGATACCTTCGCCAAATAACCCGACTCAAAATGTTGGGGACTATACCATTGAATGTGAAAATGAGATGCCAAAGATTGGTGAAAAAATAACGTTTACAGTGGAGGGTGTTGAAGGCGGAACGTACAGGTGGTATTTTGATGATAACCAAGAGACGATATATGACGGGATAAATAGTATCGAGCTTTGCTATTATGAGCAAGGCTATCACTATCCGTATGTTGAAGTGTTTGACAGCTATGGAAACCTGCTTGGAAAAGCAACGATTGATATTTTGGTTGAGTATTATAACTTTGAACTGAGCTGTTTAGCTGCTGAGTTAAATATTGGAGAGCCAATCAATTTTGAGGTATTAGCACATGATATGGATACAACCGATATGGATACAGTGTTTTCACCAATTTCTATAGAATGGAACACTGACGACGGCAATATTACATCGGGTCACAGTACATACAGCTATACATATGATGATGTGGGTGATTATACTGTTTCGGTGGATGTGATTCAAATGATTGACGGCATGGACAGGGTTCTTTTGGGGCAAGCTGATTGTGATATTCAAGTGGTTCAACAAGCGTTTATGCTTTATGCAAGTAAAACAGACGTTGTTGTTGGAGAGGTTGTAACCTTTTCGGTTGAGCCTGCGTATAGTGACCTATATTATTCATGGTATATCGATAAGCAAACTTATGCAGGGGTCGGCTGGTCGGCTATTGATTTTCCATATATAGATGCAGAGGTGAAAAAGGATACAGTCACAGTCGAGGTGTATGGTAAAGAAGGATTAGTGCCAAATATTGCACCGATTTATAGAGCAAGTATTGATATTTATATTGAGGATGCAGAGCCAGATCCAGAGTACCCATCACCAGAACCTTCGACAGTGCCAGAGCCACCTTATGAGGGAGGAATGAAATGGGTTTTATATGATGAAAAAAGCGAAGATTTTTCAGGTGAAAGCGAATCTTCTTTGAAGACCTTTGTATTCACTCCAACATCTCAGACAATGGTAATTACCGTATTAAAAGATGATGATAAGAGCCAAATTGGGCTAAAGGATACTGGTGTTATTAGCTGGGAAGGGCTAAAAGATACTCTAAATGAAGGGGAACCTTATGAGTTGAATATATCGGGAAATATAACAAAAGAAACCTCGGCGAATGTGTTTAATCAGGTTTTAGTAATCCGAGCAATTCAGGTTGATAGTTCAGGTTATATACCAAATATATCGATAGTCGAGTCAACAGGAAATACTAAGTTTAATAAGGCTTTTGCGATTGATTTAAAACATACGCCAGCAGAAGCGAAAATAGAGATTGAAATGCCTAGATACAATGGAACAGGGGATGCAGCTTTTATAATTAGGTTTTCTGATATTTATGATGATTCATATTATGATTATTACTACAAGTTAGAATAGATTAATTATTGTAAGGGGTTGTTGTTATGTTTTCTAAATATTGAACAATATCTAAATGTAAAACAAATATAAAGAAAGAAGTTTTTAGGAGATAAGTCATGAAAAAAATTATTATAATATTAATTGCTTTACTGCTTATTCCTTGTATCGGCTATGTTGATTCTAAAAATAGGGATGCATTTAAAGGATTGTTAACACATAGTATCGAGATATCTATTCTGATGAAGATGCTTTGTATAAAGAAGATTTTTATAATTATGGTGTCTTAGAAAAGGGTGAAACATTATCTGTATATACACTCTTTGAAGCGAATGCGGATATCTTTGGGTATTTTGCTTGTGCGGACAGATTAGCAAATACACTGGAGTATTATGAATTAAGCGAAACTTCTGATGAAAATCAATCCAGATATCGCAGAGAGGGTTATTATTAGTTAAATGGTAATCAAGGCCAGACAAGTGAATCAGTGGTAGAAACGATAGCCGTTGTGGAAGAATCGCCAGTGAACGAAAAAGAACCAGAGAAAAGTGTTCAAACACCAACGCCGAAGATGGAAGTCAAGCATGTTGAGACGAGATCTTCAATGCCTTGGTGGGGGGGTATTGTGCTGGGTGCATTATTGGTTAGTACAATTGTGATTATTATTGTGATTAGAAAAAACAAAATTAATTAAATCCCCGATTATAATTGAGCAGCCGTTAAACAAAATCGAGTAAACGGCGGCTTTTTTTTATATCTTGAAAAGTTTATGGACAAAAAAGTCACTACTTGTATTCTCCTATCCATATCAATATAATGTGCGTATAAATCAATTTACATATTTAATATTGAATAATGAAAGGAAATATTATGTATTTTACAGGTTAAGTCTAATGACATCCAATGGAATGAAGAAGCGAAGCTGTGCACTCTGTCCAACCAAATCAGTCAACACCAAGAGGGATTGTGTGTTCTGATGGCGCATAGAGATATTGAGTTTAAGATACCAAAGTATGCTGATATTGGGGATAAGATATCAGTTTTGTATAACGGCAAAGTATACAATTATGCAGTATCAGAGATTATGATTATTGATAGTGGTGAGCAAATTGCTTTTGAGGTTGGGGTGAATAGTAATTTGGTTTTAGTTACTTGTTATCCTTTTTATTATACTGGGAGTGCACCGAAGAAGTATATTGTACTTGCAAATTAGTAAGTTATATTAATGAATTGATAAAGAGGAGAGCGTATTCTAATCCTATTATTCTGTAGTACCATTTACAGTATAGCTAATTATATATAAGGATATCTTGAATTAAACAGCCATATGGAGGTTATTTCTTAAATTATATTTTTTCTACACATTGTTGAAATAAAAAAAACGACAAACACAAACATTTCTTGTTGTATAAGTTCTTAAAAATCATTCACGAAGCATCATACACAAATGTATTTAAAATTATCATTGCATATCATATAAGAAAATGATTAAACTATAATTAAGTAATTATAATTTAGTAAATATGCAAGTTAGGAAGTAGAGAATATGAAGATTGACAAAGCAAATAACCTTATAAATGAATCGTCACCTTACCTTTTGCAACATGCTTATAATCCAGTCAACTGGTATCCTTGGGGAGAGGAGGCATTTGCAAAGTCTAAAAATGAGAACAAACCAATATTTCTCTCTATTGGATATTCTTCATGCCATTGGTGTCACGTGATGGAGCGAGAATCTTTTGAAGATATTGAAGTGGCTGAAGTTTTGAATAATCACTTTGTAAGTATAAAAGTTGACAAGGAAGAAAGACCTGATGTCGATCACTTTTATATGAGTGCATGCACAACATTGACAGGACAAGGCGGGTGGCCTTTATCTGTATTTTTAACCCCGGAGCTAAAACCGTTTTACGCAGGTACTTATTTTCCTAAAAATGATGCGTATGGAAGAGCTGGATTCATATCTGTATTAAAAAGTATTTCAGATCATTGGCACAATGATAATAGAAAAATATTAGAAAGTAGCATTTCGATTACAAATCATATTGAAAGCAGTGAATCTCGCGAAAAAGTTACAATGGAAAATGTGGCTGATACAGCATTTAAGCAATTTGATAAATCCTTTGATTCATCCTACGGTGGATTTGGCAAAGCACCCAAATTCCCATCACCGCACAATTTAATATTTTTATTAAGATATGGTCTTGTGAATAACAATCAAAAAGCATTTGATATGGTCGGAAAAACTTTGGATTGCATGTATGAGGGCGGACTATATGATCATATTGGCGGAGGTTTCTGCAGGAATTCAACGGATAGAAAGTGGCTCGTACCTCATTTTGAGAAAATGATGTATGATAACGCAATGCTGCTAACTATATATGCTGAAGCATCTCGCTCAATAAATACTAAATATACCTATGTTGTAAATAGTATCGTTGATTATTGCATGAGCGAAATGACTAATGATAGTATTCGTAATTTAACCAACATTAAAGGTGTTTTTAATTTGACGTAGAATTTAGGTAAAATCAATATCCTATTTCAAAAAACTTACCAATAATCAACATTAACACTTTTATTTTTTGCTTTTTTACTATCAATTTAATTTTTGAGGTCGACAGCAAGGCTTGATTAGAATGCATTTTGTATCATTTAAGTTTTGTGATACAATAGAATTAGAAAATGTAACAATGAAATATAAATAGAGGATATACACATGAGTGGTATTAAAGTCTTTTTTGGTTATAGCAAATCAATGCTTCCAAAGCAAAGGTATACATTTATAATTTGGTTGATCAGTATTGTTTTCACTGCAACATATGCATTGTTCTACATTTTTTTTACTGATTCTGTTTTTGTTCTCTCTTCTCTGGTATTCTATATTATTAATTATTCTGTAATACTATTTTTACTGAAAGTAAGAAAATATTTCATTTCAAAAATACTTATTATATTTACATTAATTGTTCAAGTGACTGTTCTTGTTTATTTTGTTTTTCCGCTGGATACACATATAAACTATTTTTATCTACTAACAACTCCAATTTCATTTTTGATATTTGATGTTAAACAGAAAAAAGATAGATATTTAATTTTTTTATTTAGTTTAGCTGCTTTGATACTCATGGTAATGAGCGAATGGGTTGACTACTCAAGCACATATATTGTTTTATCAAAATTAGCAGTAAAGCATTTTAGCATGCTTTCAACAATAGCTATAATTTCCTCTGTATATTTTGTCTATTATTCATATGCACGAAATTTAGGCAAATTGCACAAGAAATTGAATACGCTTGCCAATACAGATAGTTTGACAAACACACTCAATCGACGAGTTCTGTTCAAATCAGGAAATGAATGCTTTAATGAGTGTTCTGAATTAAACAAGAGTTTTTCTTTTATATTAATGGATCTTGACAATTTTAAAAAAATTAATGACGTTTACGGACATCCGGTTGGTGATAGTGTGTTGGTTCAGCTAGCGGGTTTGATTAAATCTAATATTCGCAGTTGCGATGTGTTTGCAAGGTACGGCGGTGAAGAGTTTGCAATTATATGTAAAAGCAGTACAATGAATGATTGCATAAAAAAAGCATATATCTTAAAAAATTTGATAGAGAACAACAACTTCATGATTTCGAGTGAAAAGACCATAAATATAACGATCAGTATGGGTGTTGTTTCATTCAGTAATAATAATTATAATAGCTTTGACACCATGGTGCAACATGCTGACAGGGCGCTTTATATTGCAAAAGCTGAAGGTAGGAACAGGATTGTTAAGCTGGAAAGTGAAGAAATATGATCTCTACTAAACCAAAGCTTTGACTAAATATCTAATAATTTTTGAGCAATTTTGGCTCAAATTTCAAAAGCCAGCGAAAAAAGGTGCTTTCAGGCATCTTTTTTAATGCATCAAATTCGCAGATTTTTATAGTTTGAATAATGTGATATAATTTGTGGATGAATTTGAGATATAAGCATTTTATAAAGAAAGTTAATAGATCTATAAATGATGAATAAGCATATCACTTGTTTTTTTTAGTTTGGAGGAAAAAGAAATTGAAAAAAAGAATAGTACCAATGATTTTACTATACAATATCATTGGTAGACCTAGTCGATTAAGATATCATGAAAAAAATTGCTGATGAGACAGGGGGTAAATACTACTATGCGGCATCTAGCGATGATCTTGAAGCAATTTTTGCAAAATACATACCCGAATAGTTGTCAAAAGTTTTGTTAAATGTTTCATCATCAACCAATATCTTAAGCTTTGTACCGACAAGCTCTAGGACATAGAAGAACTGAAAGCCACCACTACCGCCAGAATCAATCGTAATATATATTTCGTCTCCGCCCGTGCCATTAAAATCTAACAAAGACATCTTTGGATTATAACCACCTTTTAGTTCAAACTTAGTATAAAAATCATCGGCAATAACTATAAGATATAGTTTTTTATAAAAAGCACTATTATCATCAAATGGAATCCCTTTTAAAACAAGTAATGCTGGCGTTTTCTCGCTACCAAGTTTTCCTATTTGTCTGTCTATCACTTCGGCTTCTGGTAATATTTTTTCTACTAGTATATCATTAATATTGTTCATGTTTATTATTCTCCATTGTGGATTAGCATATTACGCTTTATTATATATATATTGATTTTCTCATTTAAGTGTTAAACCATATTCGCTTTGACTTAATCTCGAATAAAATCAGTGTTTAAGAAAACATTAATATAGAAGTTTTATCATTAGAGATAAAAGGAGTAAATTATGGCTAATGTTTTGATCACAGGTTGCAAAGGTGGAATAGGGTTGGACGTTGCAAAGCGATTGGTAAGAAAAGGACATTTTGTTTATTTAACTGTTCACAGGATAGAATCAATCAAAAGCACTTATGCTGAATTTCCTAAGGGTAGTGAGAATATTAAAGTATTTAAACTGGATATTTTAAGCAAAAAAGATAGGCTGCTAGTTAATGATTTGAACATTGATGTCTTAATTAATAATGCAGCCATCGGAGATTCTGGACCTCTGAAAGATATACCGATTGATCGTGTTAAAAATACTTTTGACACAAATGTATTTGCTACGCTTTCTTTTTCTCAAATCGTTATTAATAATATGGTCAAAGCAGGAAAGGGAAAAGTTATATTTATTGGCTCCATGGCAGGTTTAATTCCTATGCCATTTCTTGCACCATATAGCATGACGAAGTTTGCATTAGAGGGTTTGGTTTATGCTTTAAGAAAAGAAGTGAAGCCGTTTGGCATTGATATTATCATGATAAACCCAGGTAGCTTTCACACAGGGTTTAATCAAAAAAACATGATGAAGAAATATGACTGGATGAATCTTGAACATTATGATGATGACAATTTAAAACGCATAAAAAAAGAAGAAAATAAACTTTCTTTTATTGAGTTGAAGAAGACACAAAGTATTGCAAAAAAAATAGTATTAGCAGTGCAATCAGCACATCCCAAAAAGAGATATGTTGCACCGCTTTGGCAATGGTTGACTGTTCCATTACTAAGATTATTTAAATGAATATGTAGCGATAATGATGAGTTATTTAATCATTTTTGTTTTCTGAAATAACTTTGTAGTTGTGCAGGACCTGCAATAATCTCGCGCTTAATAAATAGTGATCCGTCCGCTTTGGTTTTAATGCTCCATTTTACTAGCGTGATTTTAGCATTTTCAATTTCTAATGCGGTAATGCACCGAGGATGAACACAGCTACCAATATTGAAATATTTTGAATCGCCTGGCTTTGGAAACATGGGTCTATGCGTATGACCAGCAATAAGTATTTGATCATTGTCATCAATCCAATTGATCAGACGTCTATCAACTTTTTCTTTTTCAATATAGTTTTTCGCCGTTCTTGTCGGGTCTTTAATCCCAAAGAGCGCCAGTGGCTTCCATAAATATCGAAACAATGCACTTGAAAACTTCCATATTCGATAGTTTTTAAAATCCACTTGATGCCCATGTATTAGAAATATCTTCTCGTCTAATTTTTCATAATATAATACAATACTCTCATGAAATTTTATATTTGGTAACAGCGGTATCTTTTTTTTAAGCCGTGAATGAAAGTAATACGATAAATTTTCTTTTGCATAAAGCTTGCTGTCCTTTTGCATATCATGATTTCCGAAAAGCGAGTAAAATCTTCCCTCTTGATAAAACTTTGAGAGTAAACGAAAAATATCTTTGTGATTACCTATAATGTTCGACATACGCTTATTGTCCCAAAGCTCATCCCCATCACCAAGTTCGATATATATAAAACCATTATTGTAATAGTTATTTAAAGCGCAGTAACAAATATTTCGATTTTTTGAAAATGCGTCCGCCCAACTACCATCGCCTCTATGACAATCGCTCATCATAACGATCTTAGTTTTATCGTTTATAGGAATTTTTTTTGCTGCAGAAAATATCTTTGAAAGTCTTTTTGATGAATTCATAAATATACCTTACGTAAAAATAAATTGATAATTAACTTATAGTATTTCCTATAAAGCTTATTTTAGATATATAATTTTAAATACAGACGGATTTTCATTATTTCCCACTCATAATTATTTTAACAAAACATAACACTATTTATATTAAATTAATATTAGGAGCACTGAATGAAAAATATACAAAATGACAATAACGATAAAGTTGATGGTATACAAAAAAATATAGATGAAACTGTGCATAAAATGGAAGTAGCACAAGAGCTCATAGCACAAACACCAGATAAGAGATTAAAAAACCGATTGGCAGAAAAAAATCAGTTAAGAAAACGAGCTTTAGATGAATGGAAGCATGCTGAAACTCATGATAAGAATGCAGTAAATGAAAAGGAATATAAGGAGTAAAATCATTTTTCACAAAGTATTTTGCTCAAAAGTATAAAAGAGAAAAATATGATATAATATTACTAGTAAAAAGTTGTAAAACGTCACGAAAAGAGGTTTGTATTATGAAACATAAATTAGTTGCTACACTAATAATTATGTCCCTCACAGTAATATTTATTGCATCGTGTAATTCCAAAAGTCAAAAACCACTACCAACACCTATCCCTGAGTCGATAGTAGAATCGACACCATTACCAACCCCTCGATCTTTGACAGAGGATGAGCAGGCAATGATGCCAAAATTCGAGACAATTATTGAATCCGATTTAGTAGAGTATAACGCAATAACAATAGTGGATGTTGAATCGCTTGTGTCAGAAAGCATCCCTGAAACGTCCATCACGTTATGGATGGCTGATGGCAGCGGGAAACCCAAAGAAAAGGCCACGTTTGAACTGCAAAAAAATACACAAATTAAGCCAGTAGAAGATCCTCCGGCCATTACGTTTTTTACTCCAGCTCCAACTGAAAAGGCGTTTAAGCTTGAACCATCAAGCCCAACATTGCAGATTGTGCCGAATATTACACCTTTTGTAATAGAGGAAAAAAAGACAGAATATAAACTCAATGAAACAGTAAAATTCATTAATAAAAGCGACGATGATATCCGATGGTTTGCCTATAAAATTGATGGTGTTAAACCAGAAAAAATCGTTTGGCAAGTATCGCGATTTCCTTATAGTACAATCAATGCCGACTGGGAGGCGCCACATGGACTGCTCAATACAAGCACAATCCCAGTTGACGACGGCGAGTTTTCAATAGATTTTAAGCACCTAAAAAAAATTAAAGATGAACAGCAATCTAATAATATTAAAAACCTTGCAAAACAGGAGACTTTTTATGTGCGTGCGATAGCCATAGATGCAAGCGGTAATATTATGGGGGATGCAGGCGGTGGCATCGCAGTTTTGTATGGAGAGAGACAAATCGATATTGAGATTGCGCAGCCTACAGCGCCAAAGGCCATCAAAATTACACATAATCTTCTGAGTGCTCAGCATCAAGGCACGCCATCATTTAGCGGTGAATGGCCTAACACACTTGAGTGGCAAGAGGAAAAATTGTTTAACACCCTTGAAAATCTGCCGTTGCATTTTAAGGCTGCATACATACCGCCAGACACTGATACTTTTATCCTGCAAGTCGCAACAGTGCCATTTGTCAGCGATAATGAAACATACTTAAATCCTGCTGGTCTGGTGCACAAGGTTGAGATAGAAAAAGGGACGCAAGCGTTTATAGATTTACAAGACAAATTCAACTCAACCCCTGTCAATTTTAATGCGTTTTATGCGGGAACTCCAACCGTTTATTATGTACGTGTACTGAATTTAACTGCTGGTGAGAAAGCAGGCACAATAACACCCACGTTCTCAAAACAAGTGAAAGTGTTGTGCTCAGATACAGGCGCTAGCAATTTTGAATATTTCCCACCGCCAGAAAAAGTTTATATCGATGTAGATCTACCAAAAACCAAACTGATTGAGTATCAAAGGTTGCGGTGGGAACACCCATATTGGATGTATATGTTCCAAGTTGTTCGCCAACCTACCTATGAGGAATTCTATAGTCCGATCAGCGCGATGTCGGGCGGCGCATTTGATAGTCTGTTTAGTGGTAACTCATCGGGCGGAACACTAATGGAAGATTATCCAGTTGGTACGATTTTAGATTTCACTCCATCGTTTCGTGAAGAGGACAAGTCAAAGTGGGAACAAGCATGGGATGCTGTTAGTGGCTTTGTTTCTGACACAGTTGGATACATGAAAAAGCTAACAAACTGGGCAAGCCAAGCTTATGCGGACATTAAAGGTGGTGTAATCTCTTATGTTGCGCTAAACATGCCACTTGTACCAGATGGTTATCGTGATGAATTAGAAGAGGCACTAACAACCATGGTAGACAGTGGGCTAGCTTCTGTTGGAATACCACCGTCACTGCCAAACTTTGACGAACTAACGTCCATGGGAACAGACTATCTAGCAACTGTGGCACTCGAGGCTGCGGGCATACCCGATACTGATTTGACGCGTGATATGATCGATGATTTAGGTAATGGTATCGTCGAGGGTGCATCAAAGGCCGCATCACAAGGTGGATCACCTAATCCTATGAACTGGGATTTTGTGCGTCAAAATCCATCTACTCTTCGTCGTCCTGCATATGTGATCATTGAGCTTCGAAACGATACAGATAAGCGCACACCAGCAGGTACGCTTTCATACTCAGTCTCAACACATATTACGAATGAACAGTTGGCATATGCAAATATTTCAACCATGGTTGCAGGCTTTTCTGGAATGCGCGATTATGAGTTGTTCCTTCCTCAAGGGAATATCCACATACCGAGCCTTCTTCCAGGTCAGGTAATGGAAATGCCAATCTTCTTAACTGAACATATTGGACACCCTTATTATGCACCGTACAATAATCATGTTATGACTAAAAACGACTTTGTGCGTATGAGCAATGAATTTGGTAAGTGGCGGTATTCATTCACCATCCAATACGACCTTCCGCCAATTGAGCAGGTTGTTGCGCAGCGCAATCTACCGATGGATGGATTTGTCTATCAGTACACCTCAAAGATGGGTGGCATTTATTTTGATACAGAGCAATGGAATAGTATACCGCGCGAATAACTCAGTATTGCTACGATTTTTATGAGAATTTAATTAGTAATGATGTTTTAGCTGGAGGTGATTTGAACGAACTAGGAAAGTCTGCTTACATCGTCTTCTGCTTGTTTGATATTCCAATTTATTTTTAGACAATTTGACGTAGTGTTTCTTTGTTTTTGGCTAAATATATTACTAAATGAAAATGAGCTTTGCGCGGAGATTATCTTTTCAGATTCGATAGAAATGCGAAATGTGGTGTGATAAACACAAGCTGTTTGTTGCTGTCTGATACCTTTACTACATTAATTATATTCATTTTTGGGCAAAACAAAAGGTGGCTTATCTTTAGCCACTATATTATCTATTAGTTGAATTTCCAAATTACCACTCAAATTATGTGGAACCATATGCGACTATTTGCTTTGTTTTATTATGTGTACTCACATAATTAGCTAAAGTAGTAATTTTTACCAATACATATCGAATACAAATGGAAAAGGAACGTTAAAGGAATTAACAATTTGTTCCCCTTGAATCAAACATTTTTTCGTGTTAAAATACTTACACGAACGGATGTTTTTTGCGTTCAAGGAGTTAATTATTGAGTGTGAAGAGTGAGAAGAGTGTGAAGAATATTACATGCATATAGATGTTAATAACGCATTTTTATCGTTTGAAGCAGCTGATAGAAAACAGTATGGCGAAGAGGTTGACTTGCAAACTATCCCAGCTGTTGTTGGAGGTAGCGAAGCTACTAGGCAGAAAGAACCAGACTTGATTTATAAGTAAGGAGGAAGAAGATGAAACGTGTTATGCGTGAAATAGATGTTATTGCTTGGTTTGATAATGAAGGCAATATAACACCACTAAAATTCAAGCTTCCTTCAGAAGGTGAAGCGGAGGCAATCTCAATCAAGATAGATCAAGTTATACATAAAACAATGGAGCGATTTACTGGCAAAACGATGATTGTATTTGAGTGCCAGACCATGATTGAAGAAAGCCTGCGAAGATATCAAATCAAATATGAAGTGGAAAAACAGAAGTGGTTTTTGTATAAGATATAAACATGCTGTTTAAATATTTTTATGTTAAACTATCTATGAGGTGGTAAATATGAATCAGAATAATCGTATATATGTTGCAATTGATCTTAAGTCTTTTTATGCATCAGTAGAGTGTATTGAGCGCGATTTAGATCCAATGACCACAAATTTGGTTGTTGCAGATGCAAGTCGAACAGAAAAAACTATATGTCTTGCAGTAACGCCATCACTCAAAGCTTTTGGTGTCTCTGGCAGAGCAAGATTATTTGAAGTTGTTCAAAAAGTCAAAGAAGAAAATATAAAAAGGTTGAGATTAACTCCATCTAAAGACTTCACTGGAAAATCATATGATTCGATTGAACTTAATAAATCTGCTGATCTAGCGATTGATTATATTGCTGCACCACCTAGAATGGCTTTTTATATGAAATACAGCACGCTGGTATATAATGTATATATGAAATATGTTTCGCCTGAGGATATCCACGTCTACTCAATCGATGAAGTTTTCATGGATATAACGAATTATCTTAAAACATCCAAGTTAAGTCCGCGTGAGTTTACAAAACGAATTATTAAGGATGTGATTGAAACAGTTGGTATTACAGCAACAGCTGGAATAGGAACTAATCTATACTTATGTAAAATCGCAATGGATATTGTAGCAAAACACATTCCAGCTGATGAAGATGGTGTACGTATTGCCGAGCTAGATGAAATGAGTTATCGAAAGCAATTGTGGACGCATCAACCCCTTATAGATTTTTGGCGTATTGGAAGAGGCTATTCTAAGAAGTTAGAGAATTATGGCTTATACACTATGGGTGATATTGCAAAATGTTCAATTCACAGCGAAAACGTTCTATACAATTTGTTTGGCGTTAATGCTGAGCTTTTAATAGATCACGCATGGGGATATGAGTCTTGCAGTATCAAAGATGTAAAGTCATATAAACCAGTGGCTAAAAGTACAGGAGCTGGTCAAGTTTTACATACACCTTATGAAAATGATAAAGCAAGAATCATTGTTTATGAAATGGTAGATATGTTGGTTTTGGATTTAATTGATAAGGGATTAGTAACTGATCAACTGGTGCTAACGGTAGGTTATGATATTTCAAACCTGACAAACCCAAAAATTTTTAAATCGTATACTGGAGAAATCAAGACGGATTACTATGGCAGAAAAATACCAAAGCATGCACATGGTACTGTAAATCTAGGCAAGAAAATGTCTTCAAATAAGAAAATAATAAAAGCAGTTATGGAACTATTCGATGAAATTGTTGATCCGAAATTATTGGTGCGCAGAGTAAACATTGTAGCTAATCATGTTACGGATGAGGAGGCAATTGAGCCTCAGTCGCAATATAAACAGTTGGATATGTTTACTGATTTTGAAACAGAAAAAATCAAAGAAAAAGAAGAGGCATTAGAGTTGGAAAAAGAAAAGAAACTCTCACATGCCTTACTGGACATAAAGAAAAAGTATGGCAAGAATAAAATCCTTAAAGGGATAAACCTTCAGGAAGGCGCTACGGCTAAGAAGCGTAATGAACAAATCGGTGGGCACAAGGCGTAGTGGTTTGCAAAGGTCATGCAGAAAGGTGATGCTATGAAAAAAATTAAAAGAACGCTAAGCGATTACATTGATATTATCGATTTGCCTCGTCATGTTTCCAGTAAAAGAACGCAAATGACGATTGCTAATAGAGCAGCTCAGTTTGCACCTTTTGCGGCTGTAGTAGGTCATGAAGCGGCAATCTGCGAGACAGCTAGATTAACTGAGAAAAGAAAAGAATTAGATGAAACGGAAAAAGCAGTTGTTGATGATAAGTTAAGACAGATAGAATCTTGGCTTCCTGAAAAACGCGAGGTGAAAATTTTATACTTTGAACCAGATAAAACAAAAGTCGGCGGAAAATACATAACAAAAGTTGGAATTGTTAAGAAAATCGATGTATACAATCTAGAAGTTGTTTTTAATGATGGCAATAAAATTTCCATAGAAGAAATATATAGTATTGAGTTTAAATAAAAATATAAACTCAACAGTGAGAGGTGCTAAATGACAATTGAAAAGAAATCAAGAATACTCTACCTATACAAATATCTAAATGAAGAATCGGATGAAAAAAGTCCAGTTTCAACAAAGGATATAACTGATTATCTAAAGGAGCTTGGTATAAGAGCTCATAGAGAAACTGTTGCAGGTGATATTGAATTACTTCAAGAATTCGGTGTTGATGTCATAAAAGTTAGATCTTCATTTAATCAATACTTTATTGGTGCACGAGATTTTGAGCTTGCGGAGCTTAAACTTCTTGTAGATGCTATACAATCATCAAAGTTTATTACTGCGAAAAAGAGTAAAGAATTAATTGAAAAGGTTTCAGCACTTACTGCAACTAGTAACGCTGAATTATTAAAACAGCATACTTATTCTTTTGAAAATACAAAACCAATTAACGAGCAGGTTTATTACATTGCAGACACTATTCATAATGCAATAATAGAAAAAAGAATGATAGAATTTAGATATTATGAATATACACCTACTAAACATAGAGCATTTAAACATAATGAGTATAGATATAGGTTAAGCCCATATACCCTCTTTTGGAGTGAAGACCATTACTATGTTATTGGGTTCAGTGAAAAGCATAAGAAGGTTGCACACTTTCGTGTTGATAGAATGGAACAGCCAGCTGTATTAGAGGATGCTGATTACATTGAAGCTGTGGGGTATTCGCCTAGTGAATATACAGAGAAAGTCTTCACTATGTATGACGGTGAAATGAAAAGAGTCGAACTTAAATGCGAGCACAAGCTTATGGATGTGATCATCGATCAGTTTGGAAAAGATGTTGATACTGAAATTATTGACTATGATTATTTTGCTGTACATGTAGATGTTTCTATTAGTCCCACATTCTTTGCTTGGATTTTTCAGTTTGATGGTCGAGTAACTATTGTTTCTCCAAACGATGTGATGGATGAAATGAGAAACATGGCAAGAAAATATATTTAGTTAACTCTAGGAGGGTACCAGGAATGACACAGCAAAAGAATTATATTCAAAAGTCAAGTGAAATTTATTAATATTGAGAGATGTCGAATATTTGCGTCATCTGCTTTTTATTATGCAATTATATAGAATAAACGTTTGTGTTATGTTATATTTAATACCCGGAACGCCACTGGATATTAGTAAATGGAATTGGTGATTTTAGTAGCCAATAACAAACAGTATAACTTTTATGGAGAGTATTTATGATTATAACTAAAAAACGAACTGACACACAAATGGCAAATGCAACAAGATTAAGATGTCCCGTCTGTAGTAATATGCGGATATGCGATGTAATAAGTAATTTTACCAGTAATTACGATAATGCAATGGGTTCTGAATTTGTAATTAAGTGCCCAAGATGCAGATGTAATATTGGAATATCTGTGGAGTAATACACAAAATAAAAATAAAATAAATTTAAAGTGGTATATCCACTATATATTTGTACATAGCACCAAC
>JMSV01000062.1_pt1 | contig 20923 bp, 26 predicted proteins | sample 179021 | NCBI WGS metagenome assembly JMSV01 (sample SAMN02769581, study PRJNA246767) | bioreactor metagenome | isolation source: Culture-2 Bioreactor Bmz derived from microbial biomass from the upper 2 cm... | place: Germany: Bremen | collected day 87 after inoculation | reverse complement strand
AATTGGTCTGAAAAAAGAAAATATATTACATATCAAATACCAAAGGGAGATAAATGCAGATGTAATAGGCTACATGATAAGAAATATACAAAGGAGGAAATGGAACGTGCCTACAACGATAGAAAGGATGAAAAACATGAACAAAGGGGATGGAGCAGTGTTTATAAAGCTACCAATTTATGCGATAGCTCCAAAAGATTGGGACGACATGATGAAGATGATGTACCACAGAGTTATCCCAAGTCTGAAGGAAGTGAAGGATATAGTGGAAGCGGAGCAGACAGATATATGCAATTTGATAAAGCAGAAACATGGCGAATTGGAGAACGAGAACTTTCGGAATCAACAAGTGAACAAGGAAATGGTTCAGAGCTATTCAGAGGAGATAAAGCGGGATATAACAGGAATAAAGAGTTCGCTGAATCAAACCAACAGTACAATGAATACCATGATTTTGGTAATGAAAATTCTAACTGGAGCACAAGTGATATCGCTGATATTGGTTATAATTTCTCTTCTCTTATAGCAGGAAGGGATGATGATGTTCATGTAAGAACGAGTAATCATACGGGAGATTTGACTAAAGAAGGTGAAAGAGAAAAGGCGTTGAAAGATCATAATATTTGGGATGAGGAAAGGTAAAAGGTGAAATTATGAAAGTAGATAAATATTTATATGACGAAGAAGTTGAAATAATTTATGAGTTGGATGTGAGCGAAATATATAACCCAATTATATTTGTTGAATCAGTAGAAAAGGATTGCGCTGATAGCATCGAAGCTCGAAGCAGATTGGATTATATGAAAGAACATAAGTTGAACATGTATGTGGAGCTATTTGAAAAGGATGGTCTTAAAGGATATATCGACAACTATCTAAAACGGTTGTTTGATACACGTAAGCTGATTTTATCTCAGATGGAAACGCAAACAGCAATGGATAAAATGATTGCTATGGATATGGCGAGGAACGATTGTATATAGATTTGATCTAGGGGGGTAATCATTACCTCCCTCTAATAAAACAGAATTATGTGAGGAGAAAAACATGAGAATTATTACAGTAGTGAATAACAAAGGTGGCGTAGCAAAGACGATTACAAGCGTAAATTTAGCCTGTGGCATGGCATCAAAAGGATATAAAACACTATTAGTCGATTTAGACCAACAAGCGAATGCAACGTTAAATTTGGGATGTAGTGGCGAAGGGAATAAGAACATAGCAGATGTGTTTTTTGAGGATGCAAAGCTCAATGAAGCATTTATGCCAACGGTTTATAAGAACCTATATCTTGTACCATCAGGCTCGAGTTTTATCAATGGTGAGCAAAGACTGATCGGTGATGTAATGAAAGGAAGCGTTGAAAGGCGATTAAAAGTTGCAACAAAAGGTCTAGATTTTGATTATGTAATAATAGACTGTCCGCCATCGCTGTCTACATTGATTACTAATGCATTATACATTTCAACTGACGTAATAATCCCTTGTGCAATTGATGGTTTTTCATTAGAGGGTTTGAGTGTTATTTATAACAAAATAGTAAATGCAAAGCAAGACTACGCCGAGCAAATACAGCGAGTTGGTGTTCTTTGGACAAGAGTTGATACTAGACAGATTCTCGCAAAGCAACTTATTGCGCATGGAGAAAATATTAATATACCGATCTTTGAAACCAAGATTAGGGAGAGTGTAAAGGTCAGGGAGTCAACTGTGCAGAGAGTACCATTGGTTGAATATATGCCAAGTTGTAATCCAGCATTGGACTATATGGTGTTTACTGAAGAAGTTTTAAGTATGGTTGAATAGGAGGAGTGTATGGCATATTATAAAAAGAACCTATTTGAAATACCTGATTTCACGGAGAAAAAGACTGGCTATTCGATACGTGAAATTAAAGTTGGAGTTATAGATGAAGATGCTGAAAATGATAAAATCTATAATGAGGATAAAAAAGCACTACATGACCTTATAAATGATATCGATTCAGTTGGTTTAATCACACCACTGACTGTTCGAAGGAACAAGGTTTTATCTGATAGATATACTTTGATTGCTGGACATAGAAGATTAAAAGCGGTAAAGAGTTTGGGACATAAGACAGTACCTTGCCTGGTTGTATCTACTGAAAGTGAAGAAGAATGTATGAAAGCAGATGTGATGCACTTGACCTCAAACATAATGACTAGGGAGAGAACGATACTAGAGCGAGCAAAGGAAACTAAACTATTAAAAGAAAGAATTCTAGCATTAAAGAAAATTGATCCTGATGCTTATAAAGGAAAGACTGATGAAATTGTTGCTAAGATGATGAAAGTTTCGTCATCTTATGTTAGACAGCTGGTGAGGGTTGAGAATGCTGATGATGAAATAAAGGATTTGTTAGAGGATGAGGTTATTGGGATAGCAGAAGCGCTCAAACTTCAAAGGATGGATGCTATTCAAAGAAAAGAAGTGGCAAAAAGGATTATGAATACATCTGATGATGGTGAGGTGAAAAATAAACATAGTTCTGATATTAAGAGAGAAAACGCTATGGAAGAGATAATAGTCAAAGACTTTGTTAAACTGAATAAGATTATTGATAGGATCTCTTCAAATTTGAATGAGTGCGATAACATATTTTCAAATTCAATTGAGGAAATAATTTTCAAACTAAACAAAATTATTTGAAAAGTTCCATCTATTATAAATCAAGAGATGTTTAATGGCATCTCTTTTTTGTTTGAAAAATTGTCAAGTGATCAAGAGGGGATTCAATGGCTTGTTTTTTTAAATTATGATATAATTGATATTATATTTATAGAAAAAATACTTTATAAAACTACCAATATTAAGCAGAAAAGTATACATGCCACCACTTCAACAAAAAATCTTTTTTCGTGTACCTTTGATAAAGCAATTAAATAAAGGCTAGCTAACGCTCAGTAAAACACACAGTCAGTTAAGACACAAATCCATATTTGCCAAATAGAAAAGAGGCTAACAAATGTATGAATCTATGAAAAAGTCTTTATCAATCATTGCACTATTTTTAGTACCAGGGGCTATAATAGCTTTAGCATATTATCTTCTTATACCAACAGTAGTAAATATGGGTTACCCCAATATGATTGCCTTGGTAATTATTTGTTTCATAGTTCTTATTCCTCTTTTGCTCGGTATTATATACTTTTGTACTAAACGAGATTACGGAGTGTTCTCAATTAGTAAAGTGATTACATATAAAAATCCAATTGCGGTAAAGCATTATCTATGGTTGGTTCCAGCATTACTAGTATGGGCAGCAGGCGTATTTACACTTCTGAGACCACTTGATGAACTTATAAAAAACAAGATTTTTGGATGGATACTCGAAAAATTCATCCTTGCTGGTGATTTCTCAACGCTTGCAAAGCCTCAGCTTTTAATTTCATTCTTATTAGTTTTTCTAATTGTAGGGATAGTAGCACCTATTGTTGAAGAAGTTTACTTTAGAGGTTTTTTATATCCAAAGATGGAATGGATGGGAAAGATGGCACCATTCGTGAATGCACTGCTTTTTTCAGTCTATCATTTTTGGTCGCCTTGGCAGATGATAACACGGTTTATAGCGATACTTCCATTTTGCTATGTAGCATATAAAACAAAGAATATCAAAATCGCCATTATTGTACATTGTCTTTTAAATATTTTTGGCGATGCTATGGTGATCTTGTTACTTTATGTTCAAGCTTAAAAATTGAAAAGAGGTATTTATTTTGAAGAAAGATATTAAAGAAGTTATTGTCTATTTTGCGTTGGTTTTAGGTCTAAGCTACTTTGTATTTTGGGGACCTATTGCATTGCTAAAAGTACCAACCGTGAACCTTGTAGATAACAATATGGGTCCTATTTGGGCGATAGCGTTATTCATAATTGGTGGATTTGTTCCTTCGATAGTTGGAATATTGCTTACTGCAAAGTATGAAGGCAAAACGGGTGTTAAGGAATTATTTAAGCAATCTATTAAAGTAAAGATTGGATACAAGGCTTTTATTACTATGATTTTAATAGCTATATATTTTGCTCTATCATTAATATTCATTGCGCAGCTCACAACAGGAAAGTTTGACTATTCTCAATTTTGGATTCAATTACCTACTATTTTATCACTTATAATACTAGGACCATTATCGGAGGAATATGGTTGGCGCGGATTTGCTATAAAAAGAATGCTTAAGTGTACAAGCGCAAATGTTGCAAGTTTAATAATTGGTTTAGTCTGGGCTTTGTGGCATTTTCCTTTATTCTTTATGCTTGGAACTTCTCAGTATGAACTAAGTGTACCGTTTTTAGCTTTTTCTATATCTGTTATAGGCACATCATTTATATATACATATTTATACAAGCAAACAAAAGCAAATATCTTTTCAGCCATATTTTTGCATTGGCTATATACTTATGTTCTCCAAGTAGTGAGCAGCAGTATCATTAGAACTAGCTTGTATAATTGGTTAGAAATAATACCAGCTGTTTTTATAGGTTTAGTATTTGCATTCATGATGCGCAAAGACAAAGTAAATATGCAAAATGAACTTGCTTAATAACTTAAACTCAAAATAGCATAGGATAAATGCAAAAGCTAAAATTGTGTATATTTATACCTCCGGTAAAGAAGCTTGTTTTTGCTTACGAATATACCAGATTGACATACATATGGCTACAAGTGCACTAACCGATACCCATACCCAATAACCTGGTTGTGGTACATCTGCCATATGAAGTACTGGAAAGAATGGAACTGCTACATTGCCTGCTGCATGTATTATCCATGCGATTACCAGTTTCTTTCCACTTGCATTGTATAACCAACCAATAATTATTGAAGTGCTTACGGTATAAATCAAAAATGCAAAGAATGAATAATAGGAATGACCTTCGCCTGGCATGAACCAAAGTGGTAAATGCCACAAACCCCAAATTAGTCCGATAATAATGCTACCGCCAAGAATTCCAAAGCGTTGTTGCATAGGCTCTTGAGCGTAGCCACGCCATCCAAATTCTTCTTGACCGCCACCAGCAACAAGTATGAAAATGAAATATGGAATAATGATGGCTATTGTAGGAAATGCCCAATCTTCTGGAAACAGACTAGTCGGCAATACATCCAAATTTGTAAAGTCAACAATATAATGTGCTAATGCTGTTATTAATACTGGTAATAAAAATGCAACAACATAATATATTGGTTTCGTACGAAGCGAAAAGGCATTACGGAAATAACTTTTGAGACCAGTCCGACCTTCTTTAAAGCGAATTAGTAATACTGCCATAATCAGTGGTCCGAATGCACCAAGCATAACTGCAACCGTCATTAAAGATGTTATTGTTTCAGAAAGTTTTATCAACCCAAACCCTGATAGAACATACGGTAGCCAAAGTAACCATGAGTAAATAAATGTTAGTAGAAAAAAGAGCCATACTTTGCGCTTAACAGATGAAGTAGATTGCTTCATAAATAACCTCCTGAAATAAAAATATATTATACCGTCTAATATATAACTTCTATATTTATTTATATTTACCTTTATTATAATTAAATTTCTAAATAAGAAACATCACGTAATATAAAATATGCTTATAATAGTTGTAAAACGTGCTTGTTGTTTTTAATAAACAAAACTGACCAAACTGATATACTTGACTATTTAAATTTTAATATAAAAAGAATATAATATCACTAATGACTGATGGTCATATTCCATAATGCGCATAGATGGAGGAAAATATGAAGAAAAATAAAGCAGAAGCAACGCACAACGCAATAGTTGATGCTGCAAGAGATCTTTTCAACGAAAAAAGCGTTAAAAAAGTGACTGTTTCGGATATTACGAAACGGGCTGGTGTTGCTAAAGGAACGTTTTATGTTCACTTCGAATCAAAAGACGAACTGGTTTGGCACTTTATCGATCATGAAATAGGATTGATATTTGGTTGGTTTGATACTATCATGGATTTTGGCTATGAAGACGATGAAATAATTAGATTTGTTGATTTTATAGTTTGTTATGTAAAGAAAAAAGAAAAATCATTAAGGCTGATACACGATATTCGTTTTTTTTCATTTCTTGGAAAACAACAAATGGAAAAGAAATTCTTTGATGATATGGTACATCCTATTGTTGCTTGGCTTACAAAAGGCAAAAATGAAGGGCAACTGAAGGTAGAGGACACTCGATTTCTTGGTTATTACATAACTATTTCATTTCATGAAATGTTAGACAGAATTATATGTAAGGATATACCGTTTACTTTTGATGAATTAGGAGAAAACATGAAACATCTGCTATTGAGGATTTTAAAATAGGAGATAGTTATGAAAAAAAGCATTATTATATTAGCAACAAGTTTTGTAGTTTTCTTTTTGGCGCTATTTATGGTTACCAAATTAGAGATTATTTCGAATATGGAAGATATGCTTCCGTCCGACAGCGAAAGCATGAAAGCAAGCTTGGAATTTAACAAGCATTTTGATGGGCAAGATCAAGCCATTGTAGTTATTAAGTATAAAGATGATTCAGATTTGAATGAAGCCTTGGCTCAAGAGTTTACTTCAGAGTTAGCATCAAATTTGAAAAATGAACCATATATTCAAAGCCTATTGTATAAAATAAATATGGGTGAAATCATGCCGTATGCTTGGGCGTATGTTGATTTTGAAAAATATGAAGATATGAAGAAAGCAATGGACAGTGACGATTTTTCAAAGATGCAAGGCATATTAAAAGATTTACAGAAAGATCTTGAAAGTGCAGATGAGCATACTCAGGAATACTTAACAAATGAAGATAAAACACACTATATGATAATTGTTAAGCCAAATATTGATGGTGATGATTTTATGGCTATGAGGGGTCGCTTTTATGAAGGTGTGCACGAGAATATAAATAGATTATTGAACAAGGAAAAGTATAAAAGTCTTGAGGCAGGGCTGACTGGTGGGGTATTCATACAGGATATCGAAGCTGATACAGCGGCTTTCGAAGGCCTTTTTGGAACAATGGCAATAACGTTAATACTAATTCTGCTGGTCCTTATAATATTTTTTAAAGGGTTAAAGCTACCGCTTTTATCTGTATATCCTTTATTATTGGGCGCAGTTCTTGCTGCGGCATCAGCATATATTATTTATGGCTCGCTTAATATGTTTTCTGTTAGCTTCGCATTATTGTTACTTGGTTTGGGTATAGATTTTGCTGTACACCTTCTAACTAGATATCAAGAAGAAAGAGCAAGGGGACTTAAGCTATATGAAGCTGTAAAGATTTCGCAAAAATCTACTGGAGGTTCTATTATCTTTGGGGCTGCAACAACAGCTTTTGCATTTGCATCATTTGCCTTTGCTAAGTTCAAAGCTTTTGAACAGATGGGTATCATATCAGCTGTTGGTTTGGTGTTTCTTTGCATTAGTATGCTAGTTCTTATTCCTGAAATAATACGTGTTTTCGATCGTAAAAGAAAAAGGGTTAGAAAACAGATTAATATGAATTGGTTAGGTAATCTGACAAAAGCAAGTTTAAATCGTCCGTACTTAATAATTGTTTTTTTAGTGTTAGTTACAATATCTCTCGTAACTTTTGTTAAAGATACGAAAATTGAAACGAACATAACAGCAGTTTACCCAGATGATATTGCTAGCTTAAAATGGGCAGGGGAAGTGGAAAATGCTTTTGACTATAACACAGATACAATAACGATTTATGCAGATAACGATCAAGAACTATTTACCGCAGTAAATAATCTTAGCAAGAGCGATGATATAGAAAAAATTGATTCAATATTTGATTACATGCCAAAGAATATGGATGATAAGCTTGATATAATTTTGAACTTGGATATGATGCTTAAAAGTAAAGGAATTGATGCTTTTAAAGAGCTTAAGCTAGAAGAAATGACAATTCATGATTTGCCAAATGATATAAAGAGAAACTATATAGGGGATAGTGGGAAAATTAGAGCAGAGATTATTCCTAGCATTGATATATATGATAGAGAAAAATATGACAACTTGATGGTCTCAGTAGATGACGAAATGGGACGTAGACCAACAGGTATGCCTACTCTATTTAATGAGATAACAAAACTTGTTAAAGAAGATATCTTGAAAATTTCTACAATCTGTTTCTTGGCTGTGTTTATTCTTGGTTGGATTATATTTAAAAAAGCACGTCATGGATTCTTAACAGTTATACCACTTGCGTTGACGATTTACATAACACTCGGTTTGTTGCCAATATTTAATATAGAAATTAATGTATTTAGTATTGCGGCATTTCCACTGGTAATTGGTATAGGCATAGACAGCAGTATTCACCTGTTGCATAGGCTGAATGAAACTTCTGAACTGTCGATACCTGAAAAAGTTAAAAATACAGGTCTTGCAATTATTCTTACAGGTATCACTACAATAATTGGTTTCGGTTCGCTTTCTTTAATCAACCATCCAGGAATGGCAAATTTGGGACTTACCGTTGTTGTTGGTATATTCGTTTGCATCATTCTGACACTCACAGTAATCCCTGTTGGGTATATAAGTTTAAATAAGAGTGATGAAAAAAATAATTGATTTTTGATTCTGAAAAGAGAAGTGTGGTCAAAACATTTCTCTTTTTGAAAATATAACAAAAAACTATAATTTAGTGCTTGATAAATTGTAAAAACAAAGAGTTATAATAAAATAGTGCTAACTAAAGATATTTAAAGAAAACTTTTGGGGTGATGACTTGAAGAAGACTACAGATTTAGGCGTACGTATTGTACTGTTCTCCGTAATACTTAATGCTATTTTATTTATATTAAAAGGGACAGTAGGTCTATTAGCATACTCAACTGCACTGCAAGCTGATGCGGTTAACTCAGCAGGCGATACTATGAGTAGTTTGGCAGTTCTTTTTGGAATAAAATATTCATTAAAGCCACACGATGATGACCACCATTATGGTCATGGTAAAATGGAAGCGCTAATTTCTCTTTTTGTGGGACTGGTTATATTGGTAACCAGTGGATTGTTATGGCGTTCAATCATTCAGCTAATTACTTCTGGTGAGTTCTTGCAAGCAAATATTTGGGCGTTATTCGCAGCCCTAATGGCAATTGTTGTTAAAATATATATGTATATAAAAACAATGCGAGTTGGAAAAAAGATCAATTCTATCGCAGTTAAAACAAATGCTAAAGATCATAGAAATGATGTTTTTGCAACATCAGCCACAGCGATTGCTATTTTGCTGTCTATTCTTGCACGCATCACTGGCATTGATTTTTTGCAATACTCAGAGCCAATAGCTGCTGCAATAATGAGTTTCTTTATTATAAAAACAGGATTTGAAATCATAATAACTTCCATTAAAATGTTGATGGACGCAGCACCTGACCAAGATATTGTTGATGAATTAAAAAAAATCGCAAGCAACTGCGATGGAGTAGAGCGTTTAAACTGGTTGAAGTGTAGAACAATCGGTAGAGGCCTGCTTGTTGATTTAGCAGTTGAAGTTGATGGGAATATAACTGTAGAGCAAGGGCATGATTTAGCCGATAATATTAAACGAAATATCCAGATTCATTTTGATGATGTGCTTGATGTTCTTGTTCACATTAATCCGCATAAATCATAGTATCATCGGCTATCAGCCTTTATAAGCTCGCAATATATTGTTTAATTGTATTGTAACAGCATTTGCCTGTTGGGTTATTAAGTTCACAATCACAGCTATCATTAGCTCCAACGTGTGATAAAATCTTCTTAAAATCATCTTTGCCAAGTTCCTTGACTGCTTTTTCAATATCCTTATCAGTTACATTTGAACAGTAGCATAGTATCTTTGGACTAGCGTCTTTCTTAAACCAAATTGATACTTTAACTTGATCTTTTGAAATTTGACAATCTGCATTAAAATAAGCCACATCACAGCCTTCATCCATACATAAATAAAAATCTTCACCAACAATATCCGATTGATTCTCAACCAGACTTTTCACCGTATTTATCGATACAGATTCACTTTTGTTACCACATACAGGGCAATTTATTTTTGCATTTTCTTTGTTGCTACAGCAACAACAATCACTACTCATAGTTATAGCTCCTTAAATATTTAACTTATGCTTCGTCTGAAATAATCTGCTCAACCTCTTTTTGCTTCGGTACTCTTCCCATAATTTTCATTGTACCATTTACCATTAGTCCTGGCGTGCTCATTATACCAGTCTTAATGATTTCTTCCATATCAGTAACATAGATAACTTCTGCATCACTGTTCAAATTTTCCACAGCCGATTTGGTAATCTTTAACAGTTTCTTGCAGCTAGCACATCCTGAACCTAAAACTTTTATTTCCATAATTAATCTCCTTTAAAATCCTAAATAAAACATATATAGCCCAATTAACAAAATGAGCATTCCCATAATCACCTTATAAACGCTATTAAAGCAACCATATTTTTCAGATGAAGAAAGCTTTTTTACAAAGCCAATAGAAGTACCTGCCATCAATAGTAATACACTATGCCCAATAGAATATAATATGAGTAGTAAAATTCCAAATACTAAATTACCGCTTTTAACCACGATTGATAAAAGCACAACTAAAACTGGTGTTGCACATGGCGATGCAAATAGACCGCCCAACATTCCTGTGAGGAAAGCTCCTATATAACCTTTCTTAGTGTTTTTACTAAGAGAGTTTGAGGATGGGATAACATTTATAATCTCCCAAGTTTGAAATGCCATAAGCACCATCAATATACCTAAAACGATATACCACCATGAGCCAGTTCCTTGTATCAATCTTCCTAATAAGGAAGCAAGCACACCAAGCGTTGTAAACGTGACCGCCATGCCGATACAAAATATAAGCGAATACCTAAATGACTTTTTAATATCATCTCCAGCATAACCACCTACATAGCCAATAACAAGTGGCATACTCGATAAAGAGCACGGGGTAAAGGATGTAAGCAAGCCAGCCACAAAAGCAAGCAATGGAGCAAGCCAAAAGTTATTTTCTATTAATATACTTAATGTTTCAAGCCAGCCGTTTATCATTACTCCATACCCATTTCTATCAGAATTTCTAATATCATATCTTCTGTTAATCCACCTTCATGTGTTGTGAATATGTGTTCTTGGGTTTCCTGATTTCCATACATCATCATTGGTATACTAAATGATTCGCTTGGTGTAAACGGGTTCCCGTCCTTATCAATAAAAACTTGAGTTGGAATCAACTTGATAGGGAAGCCTGCACCTAGCTCTTGATACTTCCATACATCAACAAATTTAATGATCGCTTTATCGTTCAATTCTTCATTAAGTTTTTCAAGAACAGGAGCCATCTCCTTACATGGAATGCATGAATCAGCACCAAAATCAATCATGATAGGGACACCATATGACTTTAATTGTTCTAAATCTAAAGTTTCGACTACATGTAAATCAAAATCTGGATTAGAAGATACTTCTGATCCTTCCTCTGCGTTATTAACCTCTTCTTCCACAAATGTCTGTGGAGCATTCTTGAGAAAATATATTCCTACAATTATCCCAACAATAACGATTGGTATAACGATTTTGCCCCATAAAGGCAAGGTTTTTTCAGTTGTTTTATTATTTTCACTCATTAGCAGTTACACTCCGAACCACACTTTGAATCACTACATCCGCATCCTGCATTGCAAGAATCGCTTGATTCTATTTCTTTTTTATCACCAAAATATTCAATTGCTTCTGCAGGACAAAGGCTCCCGCAACCCGTGCAACCTTCAACACATCCGTCGGGATATACAACTACTGGCCTTGGGTGTTTCTCCTTATTGTATACGCCATGTGAGCACTGATCTACACAAGCCCCACATTCAATACAGTTTTCATAGTTAATCACTGGATACCATGTTTTTGACATAATAAATCTCCTTTTTATCATAAGTTTTTTATATTATACTAAAATCGTTTTATTAATTATTCTTTCTTTCAAGTCCATAATCTTTGCTTCAATTGTATTTGCAGTATTAATAAATTCCTGCTCCTCTTTTCCACTAGGGTCGTCTAGTCCCCAATCTTCTCTAAACTTGCAAGGAAGCATTGGACAATCAACATTACAGCCCATTGTAATTACGATATCAACCTCTGGTATTTCATCTAAAACCTTAGATCTTTGAGTCTTGTTCATGTCCACACCATGAAGCTTTTTTATTACCGCAACTGCATCTTGGTTTATTTGTGGTTTTGTGTGTGTTCCTGCCGAGTACGCTTCGTACACATCTGCTACTTTTAGCTTTGATATAGCTTCTGCCATTTGTGATCTGCATGAATTGTGCACACATACAAAGGCAACTTTTGGTTTGCTCATTTTATTTTCTCCTTTTAAATTAGTAAGAATCCTAATGCGTTGAATGAATAGCCGATCACTAAAATACCAATAACGACGATTCCAGCGAATATTAATAGTAACTTTGTTTTAACAACTTTTTTAAGTAATATCATAGATGGTAATGATAATGCTGTAACTGCCATCATAAAGGAAAGAACCGTACCAATCCCAACACCTTTTCCAACAAGTGCTTCTGCTATTGGTAAAGTACCGAATATATCTGCATACATTGGCACACCTACGATTGTTGCAATCAAAACAGAAAAAGCATTTTCTTTACCCAAAACGGCTGATATAATATTCTGAGGAATCCAGTTATGTATAGCAGCTCCGATCCCTACGCCTATTAGGATGTATAGCCATACTTTCTGAATTATCTCTAATACTTGATCTTTAGCATAAGCTAATCGATCTTTAAACATCATTTCAGGGGTTTCGGAATCAGCTTGCGAGTTGTTGTTATATACAAAAGGCTCTACATATTTTTCAAGCTTAAACTTGCTTATCAAACTTCCACCAATAACTGCTAAGATTAGTCCAACAACTACATAAGCTATTGCGATTCGCCAATTGAAAATACTTGCCAACAATAAAACTGATGCAAGATCAACAAGTGGTGAAGAGATTAAGAACGAAAATGTTACACCGATTGGCAACCCTGCACTTGTAAACCCAATGAATAGAGGTATTGAAGAGCAAGAGCAAAAAGGAGTTATTGTTCCTAAAAGTGCACCTAAAACATTAGCACCTATGCCCTTAAAATTTCCTAAAATTCTTCTTGTTCTTTCTGGTGGGAAATAGCTCTGAATATAGGAAATCGTGAAAATCAGTACAGATAGTAATATAAAAATCTTTATAGTATCGTAGATAAAGAAATGTACACTTCCTCCAACTTTGCTTCCCATGTCAATGTTAAATACATTTTCTACTAGTGATTCTACTAAATTATTTAGCCAATCCATTTTTAGCAATTGGTCATTTAACCATTTAAAAACGTTCATTTTTTTACTCCATAACTTTTAGCTTTTTTATTTCATTTCAATGCAGTTCCCACAGCAAATTTCTGAGCATTTCCCACATCCTATACACACATCTAGGTTTATCTCGATTCTTCCTCCAAGAGGCTCAGCTTCGTCTTTAATGTATGAGTATGCGTTTTGTTGACACTCTTTTAATGGTGGACAGATATTTTCCTGTGCTGCACATCTTTCTTTTATAATATATGGTTTCATATTTGCTCCTTATTATCGAACCAGTTTGTTGTTTTGTTAGCAATCCTTACAAGAGCAAGCATAACAGGTACTTCCACTAAAACACCAACGATTGTTGTAAGCGCAGCAGCAGATTTTAGACCGAATACAGCTATAGCAACAGCAACTGCTAGTTCAAAGAAGTTACTTGCCCCAATCATTCCAGCAGGGGATGCTACATTATGTGGCAGTTTCCATTTCCTTGCCCAAAGGTATGCAATAAAGAATATTAAGAACGTTTGTAGTGTAAGCGGAATTGCTATTAACAGAATATCAAATGGTTGATTAACAATAGTTTTTCCTTGGAAAGAAAAGATGATTACTAAAGTAAGCAATAGACCAATGATTGTAATGTTTCCAAACTTAGGTATAAACTTATTCTCAAAATACTCTACACCCTTTTTCTTTGAAATAAGAAAACGTGACAACCACCCAGCAGTAAGTGGGATTACAACAAATAACACAACTGATAGAAATAATGTTCCCCAAGGAACGCCTATGCCTTCTACTGATATTCCACCCCAAGTGAACAGAAGTCCAACGATTGGTGCAAATGCTAATAGAATAATCAAGTCATTTGTTGCAACTTGAACCAATGTATAAGCTGGATTACCTTTGGTTAGGTGACTCCAAACGAACACCATTGCTGTACAAGGAGCTGCGCCTAGTAGTATTGCTCCTGCTAAATAATCCTTTGCTAGTTCTTGTGGAATAATTGCTTTAAATATTACAAAGAAAAATAGATACGAGATTCCAAACATGGTAAATGGTTTAATAAGCCAATTTGTGACCCAAGTTACTACTAAACCCTTTGGATTTTTCCCTACATGTGTTACGCTTGTAAAGTCCACCTTTAACATCATTGGATAAATCATTAACCATATGAGTATTGCAACAGGAATTGAAACATTAAAGTATTCAAACCTTCCTAAAAACTCTGGAACACTCGGCAGCCATATTCCAATTGCAACTCCCGCTCCCATACACAGTAGTACCCAAATTGTAAGATACTTCTCAAAAAAACTGATGCCTTCTAATTTCTTTTCATTCATCTTTTTATTGCCCCTTTATATTTAAAATTAATTGTTTTATTTAGTCATGCATTAAATACTAATCGAAATCAAATTTCACTGTCATCGTTTCAAGCTACTATAATCCTCAAGTACTTATCTAAGATTATTTACCTTCAATAGTGAAGCAATCATATTCAATATTTAATGCGACAGAAGATTTAAGTATGCTTTCCAACAAGGATATTGATTTTTCAACGTTATCTGGACTTAATGAATACATCATACGCTTTCCATCTCTTCTAGAAGTTACAAGTCCACTTTCAACTAAAATCTTCATATGATGAGATAATGTTGATTGTCCAATTGTCAAATCTTCTAACAAAACGCATGAACATGTTTCACCTTTCTTTATTAGATCAATAATTCTAAGTCTACTTTCGTCACAGAAAGCTTTGAATACTAACGCATTGTTTTTATAGTCTGTCATAAATTCATCTCCAAAAATCTATTTCGTATCGATACATGTCGATATAATGCAATGATACACAACATATCGATAGTTGTCAATATCTAATCATATTGAAAAAAGTCGAATTTTATACGTAAATAATTTCACTTTTGATATGAAATATGAAATGATGTTCTTAGATTTGTAGAATATAAGCTTATAGAGGCATTGGTTTGGCTTTTGTTTGAGCGCCGTATAAGGTGGATGTTAGGTACGAGCCAACATAGTTTGTGTACGATATGAGATATTTTGTTTTAGAAATAGAGTTTGATGTCCAAAATGTCTACTATGTAATAAATAAGATTAATGCTTAAATAAGTTTAGGAGGCAAGCGAGAGTAACATGTCTGATTGCTGCTAGCGAAAGCTAATTAGGTTGCTTTCACTAACATATATCCTTGTTCATAGTAATCCTAAAAAAAATAAATCGCGCTATAGGCAAAGATCGAATTAATGTTTATCTACTTGCTTTTATAACATGAAAATCATAGCCGTCTACATACAGTCCAACTTCTTTCATTCGCATTTCTGCTGGGATTTGTTGAGGAATTTCCATAATTTCATAAAAATTTTCCAAGTCTATGCCAGTATAATATGCACCTTGAGCTATTGTCATTGAACCACGCAAGTCAGCAAACCCGATATATTCGCCAGTCTCTTGAATCTCCTCGGCGGATGGCAAAGATACTTGGTATAGTCCCAATGGCTTTAGAATAAATAAACTTCCAAAGAATAATGCTACAGAAAGCAAAACAACAAGTAGAGGTGTAATTAATCTTTTACCAAAGCTTGCTTTGATCATCACATTTGGTTTTGGACATGCATTGATACATTCTACGCACATGATACATTCAGATGATTTTACCGTTTCAACTTTATCAACCTCGATATTCATTGGGCAAGCTTTTGAGCACAGGCCACAATTGATGCAAGATTCTTTATCTCGCTTTACTTTTAGTGGGCTGACTTTTGCAAGCAAGGCATAATAGCCACCAGCTGGGCAAAGATACTTACAGAAGAAACGATCATATAGAATCGAGCCTATAAGAACGATTGCTAAGATTATTGCTCCGATAAAATATTCATGGAACATTTCACTACCTGCACTTATATGTGAAAATGCTGCCCAAGGATCATAAGGGCTAATCCACAGTGATGCTGTTTTCCATGCCATAAAGGTTAAAAGCATTAAAACAACTAGCCTTAAGTGACGAAGCACCTTGTCGAGTTTTTTCGGCATAGTAAACTTTTTTGGCATAATCTTACCGAATAACTCTTGCAAAGCACCGAAAGGACATATGTTTCCACAAAATGAGCGGTTAAATAGAATCGCAAATATCGTAGTTAAGAAAAACAAGCTCATTGTGCCAGAAAAAATTTTTTGTACATTTGCTTCACCTGCTAACCATACCCAAAGATTTTCGAGTCCGCCAACTGGACAAATTGCATGTACAGATGGGAATGCTGTACCTTTAGTAATATGAGAATAGCTAATGAATATGTTACCACCAAGAATTATTCCAAGCAATATCCATCGAATAATTCCCACTTTGTTTTTAACGTTTGATTTTGTCATAAACCCTCCAGAATATTTTTTTACATTATAACGGTCAATTGCGAAAGAAATGTGAGAGTATTCAATTATAATAGTATTACTATAACATAGACAACATTTTCCTTTCAATATGTGGATTTACAGTTGCTAGTAGGATTATTTAAAGAGGTGTTCGCACCTAATAAATAAAAACCTCCTATTGCTTTTTTGCGCATTAGAAGGTTTTGTATTACGACTGTTTTATTAAACATTTTTAAACAAGTGTGCGATTAATATTCAATATTGGATTCTTTATTTATCAATTCAAATCCGACAGTTATGATAAACAAAGTAAACACCATGCTAATAAATATACCAACAACAACTGATAATCCTAGGTTAGCCATACATGCCTGCGTTGTATAAGTTAACTATTTCTTTTTTGAATGGTTCAGTATATTTTGATCTTGTTGAGTCAAGATTACTATTAGTATTTCATTTATTCTAAACGGTATGTAATAATTATCCTGTTGCACTAAATGATAATTGATATTAAAATCTAATTAATTATACATGGGGATAATATGAGTAATCTAAATGAAAAAGCCGTAAAAGCAAATGACAATAAAATATTATTTAATCAGTTCATAAAAAAGTATAACAATATGCTTCTTGCTTTGGGTTCAAAATCCTTAGGGAGATTTGTAACGATTCATGATGAAGAGTATTCTACAATGCTCTTTGCATTTACTAGAGCAATAAAGACTTATAATATGGACAAAGGCGATTTTTATGGATACGCAAAATTACTTGTTGATCGCTCTTTAATTGACTTTAAAAAAAGTAAGCGTGCAAATAAAAATCATGAGAATATCGATGATATAGATGAATCAGAAATTAATATAGATTTTAGTGTGAATAATCTTGAGCTTGAAATACTTCAACTAAAAAACATCCTCTATGACTACGGGTATAATTACTCTGACTTAGAAAAAAACTCTCCGAAAGCCAAGAAAACTAAAAAGATATGCGCAAAGATAATATCTTTTATATTAGCAAATTCAGAAATATCAAGCTATATCAAAGAGAAAAAAAGAATCCCTATGAAAAAAATTGTAGAAAAATTAAAAATGCCCCCGAAAAAAATCGAAAGACACCGTATATATATAATAGCGGCGGTCGAAATATTGAGTGGAGATTTTCAATATATATCAGAATATTTACAGTATATTAAGGAGGAAAATTAATATGAATAAAATGGTGATATTGGATATCCAAAAAAACTACGCAATTTGTATGAAGAATGATGGTAGTGTATGCCGCATAAAAAACAAAAACTATTACGTAGGAGAAGAAATTATAATGAATAGAAATATAAAACAAACATTTAGAAAGTTATCTTATGCAGTTGCAGCTATGGTGATAATTGTTAGTGGAAGTGCTTTTGCAGCCACGAAAGTGCCACATGATTATGTAAGCTTGGATGTAAACCCTTCTGTGCAATATACAGTAAATATATTTGGTGATGTGATCAGTGTTGAGGGTGTTAATCAAGACGGTGAAGCAGTATTAGAAAATATTGATGTCACTACTTTAGAAGGACAAGATATAGAAACAGCTCTAGCGCATACTTTGATTCAAATAGCTAAAGATGGATATGTTTCAACGATTGAAGATCCTTTAGTTGTTATTGCTACTTCATCTAATGATGAAGCTGAAAATAAAGAACTGGTTCAAAAAGTAAATCAAGAGATATCAGATATTATGGATGATGAGCGAGATGATTCAGAAGAGGATATAGACGAAGATGGTAATGATCTTGATGAAGATGAAACCACTGACCAAGATCTTGATGAAATATTAGAAGATATAGAAGTTGAAGTTGTCGGTGTAGGTAGACAGCGTGTTTTAGAAGCTAGAGAACTAGGTATAACTCCAGGTAAATTAAATTTAATTGAAAAATATATTGCTGCTAGCGGAGATGAGGAAGTAGACATTTTAGAATGGTCAAATAAAAGTGTTAAAGAAATTCAAAAATCTACTCAATTAGCAAAAGGTATAGGTAACAAGAAAGACAATAAAAATGAATCTGGTGACGATAATAAGCCTGAAGATAATGATGACAGCCTGAACGAAGATGTATCTAGTGATGACGAAAAGGATTCTGATGAAGAATGCGAAGAAAAATCTGATGACAGAGCTGAGAACGAAAAGAACAAAGACAAAGACAAAGAAAAGTCCAATAATTCTAATAACAGCAATAAAGATAACAATGGGAAAAGCAGCAACGGAAATGGTAATTCGGGCAGTAACGGAAAGAAAAAATAAATCAATTGATAATTTATGAGATATGAGAAGAGCACACTTTATAAACAAGGTGTGCTCTTATATTTAACAAATTTTCTGGTAAAAAATTAGTTTTTTGCATTTTAGGAGTGAGTTTAGTTATTAAAATATTTTCACTCAATGATAACTAATATCTATTATCACTTAGTATCAACACAAATTATAAAAAAATTTTAAAATCCATCAAATCTCCATAATCTTTTGCTAACATTAAGAAAATAATAAATAAGGAGTAAAAATTATGAAAGCAGTAATGATAACAATTTTAGTTTTGGTAATGCTAGTAGCTGGAGCAACAATGGCATTTGCAGCAGATAATAATGCAAATATTGTTGAAAACGGTGTATGCAGTGGTGATGGCGTTGGATGTAGCAACGGTGAAACATGCGAGTATGGTCTAGAAGATGGGACTTGCCTTGATACTGGCTTAGCATCAAGATGTGGCGGATCTGGCGGTGGATGTCGCAGATAAATATTACACTGAACATGAGTAAATATTAAACGTCAGTCTTTTATCTGGCGTTTTTTATTTTTATCTCTGCATATTAGGTACATATTAATATCAAATATCAATTCAAAGAAAATTCATAAATAAACTATTGACACGCAAAGTTAGCGGTGGTAAACTTTAGCTCATAAGTTAGACGACGCTAACAATATAAAAAGGGGAAATATTATGGATATGGCATCATTATTTAACGGAACAATTTTAGGATTTAGAGAAGGATTAGAAGCATTCTTGATTATTGTTATAATGCTTGAATACTTAAATAAAACAAATCAACAATCATTTAAAAGAAACGTAAAGCAGGGTTTGGGGCTTGGCATTATAATATCAGCATTTTTTGGATTTATCTTATTCTATGTTTCAAAAGCTTTAGGGCAAAGTAGCTCTACAATAGCAAAAGCATGGGAATCAGGAGTTAGTTTGGTTGCTGTTATTCTAATAACTACATTTATCGTCTGGATGATAAAGCATGGAAGAACAATGGTGAGAGAAGTCGAAAATAGTGTTCAGAGTAACTTAAGCAAACGTGGATTGATTTCTATCGCTACGGTAATGGTTGCAAGAGAAGGTGCAGAAATTGTATTGTTTATGGTGGCATCTCCAGATAAAACAGGATATATTTTAGGCATCGCCATAGGACTTGTTGCGGCCGCATTGCTTACTGTGTTGATCTATAAATCACTCGTAAAAGTGAATCTATCGGTTATATTTAATATCACTCTAGCGTATCTGATTTTACAAGCGGGATTCTTGCTTGGATACGCGATTCATGAAGGGCTTTCATTTTTTAAAGCATCGGGTATGCTTTCAGAAACTAGTACGATTTTTAATAAAGTATATAATCTAGCTGATACGATTTTTGATCATAAAAAGGGTGGACTAGGTATACCATTATACGTTACTTTTGGCTGGTACTCTAAACCAGAGTGGGTTCAATTTATTGCTCAATATGCATATACATTTGGACTATTTGGTTTTTGGTTAAAGATAGCTAAAAGAGTAAGAGATTAGATTGAACCAAAATTACTTAAACATATGCAATGGGCAGGATGAAAATTTTCATTCTGTCCTTTTTGCAATCTACATAAAAACTCCATATTATGCTGATATGATAATGATACAAAAATACACGCATAACAACGGGGAGATTAGATGGAAAAGAATAATATAAACAAGACGTTTAAAGTTTCAGGAATGACATGCATTAACTGTTCTAATAGAATTAATGAAAAACTTAAAAATCTAGATGGGATAGCATCAGCAGATGCTTCATTTACTAGCGGTAATGTGGTTGTTTCATATAATGAAAGTATTATAAACGAAGGTGATATTAAAAATGCTATTACATCTGAAGGCTATGAAGTTGCCCAAGGCAATGT
>JMSV01000061.1_pt1 | contig 21051 bp, 17 predicted proteins | sample 179021 | NCBI WGS metagenome assembly JMSV01 (sample SAMN02769581, study PRJNA246767) | bioreactor metagenome | isolation source: Culture-2 Bioreactor Bmz derived from microbial biomass from the upper 2 cm... | place: Germany: Bremen | collected day 87 after inoculation | reverse complement strand
AATAGCATTGTATTTAAGGGGGATGACCATCTTATAAATGAGATTGAAAAACTATATGAGTTACTTTATGATTTGATAAAAAATGTCATATAATTAAAATATTAAATATGATATAATTAAGCATAGAACGAAATCTTAAATTATTATTTTTCACCTTGAAAATTTGGTCTTTGGACTAAAAGGAGAAAGTATTATGAAAGAAATTCAACTCACGACTACAAGAAAAATCACAATTGGAAGAAGTTCAAAAAATTATATTTGTATAGATGATGAGAGAGTATCGGGTAAGCATGCGGTTATAATTTTTGATGGAAAAAATGCATATATCAATGATATTGGCTCTAGCAATGGCACTTATGTAAATGGAAAAAGAGTTGTAAGTAAGCAACTTAATGATAAAGATAAAATCAATATTGGAAAAACTGAGCTTAGTTATATGCGTAGTAGGTTGTTTATTGATGACAGCCTTTTTCGATGCACTATTTGTGAAAAACAGGTAGTGGAACAGCCTTCGAGCGTAGTTAGTTATAAAAAAGTAAAATTGAAAATGGGTAAAATACTAGTGATTGGCAGAGATGCTCAAAATGATATCTCTATAAAGGATAGTAAAATATCCATACATCATATGCGGCTAGAAAAAAATCAGCAAGGTGTTATCTTGACTGATACACATTCTTCCAATGGTACTATGGTTAATGGCAAAGTCATAAAATCGAAAGTGCTGATGGATGACGATAATATCGTTGTCGGAAAAACCAAAATTATATTTAAAGAAGATGCCTTATTTATCGACGAAAGTGTATCAACGGTCGTGATAAACTCGCGTTTTGCGTCATTTAACATATCAAATATCTTAAACTTATTTAAAAATTCAAAAACATCAAACGGAGAAGTAAGCAACAAAACATCATTTAGTTTTAAAAGAACAGGTGCGGCTGTGATTGCACTGGTGTTGGTTGTCGCGCTGTTAGGTGCTATTATAATTCCAAAATCTAATGCTGTAAGAAAAGCAATTAAATCTGATTTTGTGGCGGTGCAAGATACACCAACACTAGCTCAAATTGGGCTTTCAAATTCTTTTTATTATGTTCCAATGGATATTCCTGGGCACAAGAGTCAGAAGTATTCTAAATATATGAGCACTCTTTCATCTGATGCATTGGATGCTGCTGATATGTTAATGGACTCATATGCTGATGTAAAAAAGGAAGTTTATCAAGCCTATGAACTTGTTGGTGATTTGATGCTTTTATGTGATACTTATAATGGTACACGCTATTTGGGCGAGAAAGAGATATTTACACATTTGGAAAAGCTCAGTGCTGCATTTGAAATGGCTGAAATTGGATATGAAATTTATGAAGTAAAGGATTACGGTGATTTGTTCGTCAACACCGATGTACTTACACGAAAGTTGATTTTTGCGATGGCGGCAGGAGAATATGTTAGTGATTCTATGGGCACATTGGCATTGATTTCGGCAGTTATAATTCAAGAAAATATCACATCAGGAAACAATGATGTGCAAAGGCAAATCGGAAAAGTGGATAAATTCTTTTCTACTACAAAAGCATATAGAAATATTGAAAAGATCAGCATATGCACAGGTGTAATCAACGACCTAGCAAGCTATGCGGAAATTGCAAAAGCAGAAGTTGCACAAGAAAATATTAGTTATGTGAAATCTATGATACCACAGATTACACAAAACGTGATTGATATGCGAAGCTCGGATCGCTTTTCGAATGAAGAAAAACAAGTATTTGAGGCTGCTGCGTATGACCTTATTGATAAACTTATCGGATTAGATAGAGAGATTCAAGCTTATCTTTCCACAATATCGATGGATGATACTCATTCTTATTATGTGTTTGATGGTTCATTGATTACTCGTGCTTCGGCAGGTTTTGGATGGTTCGGAACATCCAAGAAAGCCAAAAATGTGGTTAAGAATGAGAGTGAAAATCAAAGCAGCACTGGTATCTGGAATAAACTTATGAATACAGCAAGTTCAATTAAATCTGCGGCTACAAAAGTAGCAACCAGTGCGGTAAAAGGTGTTTTGAATACAGCTAGTGAAACACGTAAGGTTATCGGTTATTCAGTAGATGAAGCTGGAAATTTCGTATATAATCAAACGCTAAAGCTCAGCATGGAGGATATGAATATTAAACCGAGTGAGGTTAATAATTTGATTGATAATGAAAAGCAAAGGCTTGAAAAAGGATGGGCAAAAGATGAGTATGGCGCAAATACATTTGAATATGCTCAAAATTGGTTTGATGCTTTTTCACACACAGCTACGCAAGGTATGGAGAATATTGGCTCGGTTGTGGGTTTGGCTGTGCCAGATGCTGTTGAGGATGCGTTGAATTCTATTGGAAAAAAAGTCGGCATGGATATTTCAGCAAGAGGTATTATCGAAGGTGGTTTTTCAATCACTGGTACAATCTGTTCGGGAGTGCTATTTGATTTTGGCTCCAATTTAGCGAAAGGAATGAATACGAGATCAACAGAAGGTGAAATTGGTTCTAGTATAGTAGGTATGCTTTTAAGTGTTGTGGGAGGCACAGCCAACGTGATCACACCTTCTGGTACTATGGGTGCTGTAACAAAATCGTACAAATCTTTGCTTGCACAGGGAGGAAAAATAGGATATAAGAAAACATTTTTAAAAGCAGTTGGCAAGCTCAAAGATGGTTTATTCAAAAAAATTGCTAATGTAATAAAAAAACCATTAACTAATGCAAAAGATGCTTATGACGATGCAGCATATAACAGTATCGGAAAAACGGACACGAAGAGTCTATTTTTTGGCAACTGGAGAAAGGTTGTTACAAGCATTAAAACGCTTTTAGACCCAAAGCTTAGACAACTTGAAAAAGCTGGTATATCTTCTTTGACAAGAACTGAGGCAAAGGAATATCTTAAATATGTTGGAAAACATGATTTAAAACGAATTGCCACGGAATATATTATGGGCTTGGTTGACAACGTTGCAACGGGGTATTTGGATAATAAAATACCTGTGGTAATCGAAGAATTCATTGACAGTATGGAGGAAAATAAGAAGAAAGCGGAAAATGGACAGGAGATCGATATCACTAAGTTGGTCGGCAACAATATCAATAGTGCTGGTACGTTTACACAGGAAACACTACAAAAAATCAGTGGCTTTAATACCGATGGCGTTTTAAACTGGTTGTTTGGATATGAAGATCCGACGCAGATACCAGAAATATCAGATGATGGTTCAACTATTGAGGTTTTTGTACGAGCTGAGCCAACGGTTATATCAGCAGGAGATTATGCTTATTTGTATGCACAGCCTGATAATTTTGAATATATTTATTACTGGAGTTCATCTGATGAAACAAGCAGTGGTGTGACGTGCTTTTTTGATACGCCAGGACGTCATATGGTTAGCGTGCAAGTGTATGATTATGAAGGTAATTATTTGGGTAGTGACTCTTGTAGCATCACTGTAAATGAGGTTGTTATTGAGGCGACACCAGCGCCGACACCAGCGCCGACACCAGCGCCGACACCAGCGCCGATATCTGATGATGGGGTTTGTGATATATGTGGTGGTCAAGGGTATTACTGGGTTGAAACGATGGGACCAGATGGACCAAAGGATATAATGGTTATATGTGAATGTCAGCTTGACATTGATCCAATACCAGATGCGATACAAGACTCTACGCCAGATCCAACACCTGATCCAACACCTAGTAGTAAAACGAGAGTTAAATGTCCGCAATGTAATGATGAAGGTGGACATTGGGAGCAGTATACTGCTAGTGATGGCAGTGTTGGATCAAGATTTATTGCTTGTACAAATTGTAACCAGACAGGATATGTATACGAATAAATATAACAGAAATCTTGAGTTATTTTATTGAATGGTAAATGGGTTAACTAGAAATGGAGAAGACTGTGAAAAGAATACTTTTGTGTTTGATTGTTGTATTGGCTATGCTTTTCCCAATTATTGGTATGGCAGATGATGCTACTGTTTTTGATGTAAATAATTCGGTATCTTATACTATTGATATGGAAAAATATGAATGTGAGATTGGTGGAGAGATTGAATATACGGTTCATATTCGATTCAATAAGGGTGAAAGTTCATATATTTCTATTAGTAGATCAAATTTAGGACTGATTGAAGACGATAATGTTATAGAAGATAGCAATTGGATTAATTCTGGAGAAATGTTATCAATCAGAATAAAACAGAGTGTTCCTGAACATATCAACTGGTATCGTACTGATGACGGTTACTTTATGGATTTGTATATGTGGTTTGAATGTGAAACGTTCGATGAGGATGACGGCTATGGTTATTTTAGAACTGCAAACTTTGAACCTGTGCCGATAAAAATAACAAATATGAGTGATGGATCTGAGTTTATATCATTGACAGGAGTTGATGATATTGGGGATATAGGATTTGATGAATATATACCGTACAAAACAAACTCAAAAGAGGCTGTTTATGATTATGGTAAATGCAACACAGATGCAAGTATTACAAACATAGGTGACAAAGAAATTGAAGTTATTGAGTGCTACGTGTATCGTCAAGGAATGGGTTTAGAAGAGCGTTATAAGATTAATCCGAAACAAACTACACTAACTAGCTTAGAAGATGATGTTTATCCATTGGCGAAAAAACAAAGAAGAAACTCATATATGATACAGTTCCCAGTTACATTTATTATGGATGGAAAATATTATGGAGTTTCGCAGGAGCGAGTTTATAAGGCAATTTATTATCCATATAATCTTGATTTGAAATTTGATGTGACAATGCTAGAACAGGATTATGAAAGTTTGAATGATGAATATGCATTTTACAAAATAGATATAAAAAATGTTGGACAGGATATTTCAGAATTATTAGCATATATTTCTGGATACGTATATGAAGGATGGGATTTTTACAGCGACAATATACAAAATTTTGGGTCGCTTAAAAAAGGGGAGAGTACTTGTATTTATATATACAATAAAAAAGCGAATCCGATCATTGGATACTTTGGCACTGGTGATAGTATAAAAAACAAATTTATGTTCTATGATTATAGTAATCCCAATTTGCAAAGTGGCTATTATTGGGCACAAGGTGACATATATGATGTTACAAAGGCGGAATATGAGGAGTTAAATGCAGATGTACAAGTGGTTGAAAAAGAGGATGATGATACATCGCAAAGCATAACAAATGATAGTGATAAAGATAAAAAACAAATCAATGATAAGCACCAAGATGAATTAGTCCAAGAAGTTAATGCACAAATAATTGGCGTAGAGAAAAAATCATCCATGCCTTTGTGGGTTTGGGTTGCACTTGCTTTTGTCATTATTGCAAGCATTATTGTAATCATAATTTTGCGTAAAAAAAGTGAGAAATAGGATGAGCATTACCTCAATATAATGGAATCACTGGAGATGCTTTGACTATTGAGAAATTTAATGCTTTTGTGGAATAAGTCATATGCGATAAAGATAAGTTGTTTAATAGAAATGAGGAGGGCGATATGAAATTCAAATTTATGGCTGCTATGTGTATCGCTGTTTTATTGATAAATTTTATTGGTTGTGGACAGGAAAAAATAGAATCTGATAGCACAATAAAAGGTGGATTGATAAAATCAGTTGATTATTATAGGCAATTCGATGAGGGTTATGTTGATTTCGATTATGATATGTTGTCCGTTAGCAAAAAGGGTAAAACGGTCAACTTAATGGAAGAAGATTTAGTTGATTTAACTTATGGTGTTAAAATGACATTTAAGACGATTATGCATAATAAACCTACTAGAATTACTTATTATAATGGAGGTTTAGAGTGTCAAGTTGTTTACTATGATTACCCCAATTTAAAATCTATTGAATATTATGATTCGTATTATAGCAATATATACGGTGATTGGGATGGTAATGCAACATATAGCAAGTCTATTACAGAATATTATGAAAATGGTCAGATGAAATCCAAATTAGAATATGATGTGAAACATGATTGGCGTGTAGATGAGCAGTTAGGTAAATATGATTTTTTATATGATAAGCAGAGCTTTGCAGATGGATTGCTTATAGATATTGAAAGTTATCTTCCTGGTACAAAATGGCGTTTTTATTCTGATTATTATGTTGTCAATCCATTGATTGAGCAAGGCAAGCTTGAATATTATGATGATGCAGTTGCGCAAGATTATTATCGTCATAGTATAAAGTTTGACCTTTCGGATAAAAAAGTGGATATAGTCACATCTGGTAGTGAAGATGTCTGGCAAAGCGAATACGTGATAAATGAGAATGGAACATATATTGATGCGTTTGAGGATGTAATGGATAATAGGCGTGAAGTACTTCGCTTTTTTATCTGTGATGGTATGCTTTATCGTGTTGCAATATCTGAAGGTAATGCAGTTTCTCATTACTTTGCTTATGAAGAATTGCAGTTGGATCAAGATCCGCATATATGCATAATAACCGAAGAGTATTATGATGAAAAATAATCACAATAGAGGACTCAATTTAATAAGCAGTTGTAATAGTGATGTTGTCCATCTGGTTTATATTTTATGAAAAACATTACGCTTGACACTTCAAACATCATTATGTTATCATCTATTTAAGGGAAAAGAAGACGTAATTAATGATGTTTGTTGCAAAATTATAAAAAGTCAACAGAATGATTGATATTAGTGCAGTTAGAATGGATGTTACATTATATGAATTAGATATGGTTGTATTACTATTCTAAATGCCATGTCTAAAATTAAAAAATAAATATTAATATAAAGGAGCAAACAAATGGATGTTAAAAAACTTTTTAGTTTAGAAGGAAAAAAAGGATTTATTACTGGTGGAGCACAGGGGATTGGTAAAACACTTGCAAATGCATATGCTGAGCTTGGTGCTGATGTTGCGATTGTAGACATGAATATTGAGACTGCTCAAAAGACAGCGGATGAGATTGCGAAAAAAACAGGCAGAAATATCATAGCGCTTAGTTGTAATGTTACAAAGCCTGAAAGTGTTAATGAAATGATTAGTAAATATGAAGAAGCATTTACAACATGTGATTTTGCTGTTAACAATGCAGGAATCTTTACTGGCGATGAAGCGATAGATATAGAACCAGAAGTTTTCAAATCTGTTATTGACGTTAATCTAAACGGTGTTTTCTTTACAGCACAAGCAGCTGCTAACCTTATGAAAAAGCATGGAACAAAGGGTTCGATTATAAGCACAGCATCTATGTCTGCAAAAATTGTTAATGTTCCACAGACGATCGCAAATTATTGTGCAGCAAAAGCTGGGGTAGTGCATCTAACAAAAGCGCTTGCTGTCGAATGGGCAAAGTATAATATCAGAGTTAACTGCATAAGTCCAGGATATATTCAAACTGAGTTGCTTGCAACGATGACTGATATGTTGCCAGTTTGGCTTGCTAAGATGCCAGAAGGAAGCAGATTAGGCTTTCCTGAAGACTTGATTGGTGCGTTTGTATACTTTGCAAGTGATGCGTCATTGTTTGCAACAGGTTCAGACTTGGCGGTAGATGGTGGATATACAATATTATAAGATGTTTTTTTAACAATAGTTTTGAGCCTTCGTTATTTTTTAGCGAAGGTTCTTTTTTTATTTAGATTATTAGGCAGGATTATATTGGTGTGCTAACACTGTTTGGCCACTTTATAGCATTTCTAAAGGGCTAAATATGCTTATTGAATGTTATGCTTCCTACATATTATCTGCTCCATATCCCTGTATTATATTGCTGTCATTGGCAACAAATAATAAGTTTAAAGTCGTTAAAAGTATTGCTTTTTTTGATATATATACTTTGATAATTTAAAAAAAAGGATACTTTTCACATAATAAAAAACAGGATAATCGTATAAGTGATTATCCTGTTAAATAGTTTATTAGTTATTTTTATGTCTATGATTACATTGAGTTCATCATTGATTTATATCTTAGGGAATCAACATACATGGCGATGAATATAATTATTCCACGTACAAATGGTATAGCATATACAGATATACCCATGATAGCCATTCCAGAAGCAATAAATATCAATATAAGTGCTCCTATGAAACTACCAGGATAGAATGAACCTCTACCACCAAGCAAGCTTGTTCCACCAAGAACAGCAGCTGCAATTGCTAAGAACTCATATGAGTAAAAACCTGTAACAACAACTGAGCCAAGTGAGATAATCCACAAACAACCAGCGATACCACATATAAAACCAGTGGTGACAAGAGCTGTAGTCTTAATTCTGTCAGTATTGATACCAATGTTTCTAGCAACTTTTTCGTTACTTCCAACCGCTAATAGCTTTCGCCCAAATGAGGTTCGATTCAGCACTAAATTACACACTATTACAATAAAGAAAACTAGTAATAGTAGCACAGGGAAACCACCAATAGCTTTAATTTTTGCTTGCCTTAAAAAAGAAAGATTAAACAACGTGATAGTTTTATCATGTGTAATAATTTTTGCAACTGCTCTAATAACAAGCATCATTCCCATAGAAACTAACATCGCATTCATTTTAAATTTAACGATAAATAAGCTGTTAATCCATCCAATGAATGTTGCTAGAGCTATACCTGCTAAAAATGCTAGTGCTATTGGTGCATCATAGTTTTTTATTAATATTCCAGCTAAACATCCAGAAGCATAACCCATCGCTCCAACAGACAGGTCAATAACCCCCACCAATAGAGCAAAAGTTACAGCACATGTAACAAGAATTAATGCTCCACCATTAAACATTGTCGAATAAATATTTTTAAGTGTTAAAAAGCTATCCGAGCCAATTGTAAATACTATAAAGATAAGCGCTAACACAAAATAAGTCGAATATTGGAAAACATTATCTAATTTGAACTTTTTAGTTTTCATCATTTTCCTCCTGTTTTACTATACCTTCCATAAGGTTATCTTTAGAGAAATCTTCTCTGTTTACTTCACCAACAAGTTTACCTTCAGCGATAACAATGATTCTGTCACAAAGGCTCATAATCTCTTCTAGCTCTGATGAAACAATAACGAAAGACATTCCGTTTTCAGATCTATCGAAGATAATATTCTGAATTTCAGCCTTCGCACCAACGTCAACACCTTTGGTTGGCTCATCCATAAATAGAATATCAGGATTTTTTAACATCCATTTAGAGATAATAACTTTTTGTTGGTTACCACCAGAAAGTTTGCTAACAATCATGTTTTCGTCAACAGCTTTAACGTTAACTTGCTTCATATACTTGCGAGACTCTTCATTTTCTTTTTTTGTATTGAGTATTCCCAAACCTTTAGAAGCAAATCTATCAAGGTCAGAACTTGTAATGTTTTTTGAAATTGGCATATCCAAGAAAACTCCGTCATGGTGTCTTCCTTCAGTTAGATAACCAACATGCTTATATAAGTCTTTTTGGCTTATTTCTTCTAATTTATCGTCTTTACTAAATGAAAGTTTACCTTCTACCATTTTATCAAAACCAAGTAATGTGTTAAATAGCTCAGATCTACCAGATCCAAGAAGACCCCAAACACCAAGGATTTCACCTTTATGAAGATCAAAACTGATATTTTTAGGGAATTTAACACCTGTAATGTTATCTGCTTTTAATATGATTTCATCTTTATTTCTAATGTTTTTACGCTTTGAAGCGTCAACAACCCCACCAATCATCATATCAACTAGTTTTTCTTTGTTGATTTCTGAAACTGGAGATTCACCAGTCTTTTGACCGTCACGAAGTGCTACAACTCTGTCACACATCTCAAAAATCTCATCTAAGTAGTGAGAGATATAGAATATAATATATCCTTGACTTCTTAAATTGTTGATGATTTCAAAGAGTTTTCTTGTTTCATGATCAGAAAGAGAAGCAGTAGGTTCATCAAATAGAAGAATTTGACCACCTTGGCTAAGTGCTCTTGCAATCTGAACCATTTGCTTTTCACCAACTGTTAGTTTGTGTGCTGGTGTATCAACATCTATGTGACAATCAAGAGCCGCTAGATGCTTCTTAACTTCCGCTTTCATCGCTTTTTTCTTTAAGAAAGGAGTACCTTTAATACGCCACTTGTCAAAATCGCTAGCAAGTACGTTTTCGAATACGCTCATAGTTTCAAAAGCTGCAACTTCTTGTTGAATAAATGCAATACCTAAATCCTCAGCTACTCTAGGATTTTTTATTTTAACTTTTTCTCCGTTAATAATAACTTGTGAGCCTTTATCAGGTTGATATATTCCGCCCAAAATATTCATCATGGTGGATTTACCAGCACCATTAACACCAACAAGACCTAAAACCTCGCCTGGATTTGCACTAAATGTTACATCGCTTAGAGCCTTAACACCAGGGAATGTCATACTTATATTATTAAGTTGAAGAGATAATTTCTTTTCCATAATTTCCCCCTTACGCTCTTTTTCTAGAAGAATAGAAGTTTCTAAATGATTCTATTCCCATAGCAAAGATAATTATGCTACCCTTGATTAATGTTGTGTAGTAATCTGATACACCGATTAGGTTCATAACGTTGTTTATACCAACGATCAAAAAAGCACCTAGAACAGCGTCTCTAACTCTACCTTTACCACCATTAACAGCAACACCACCGATTACAGCTGCACTAACTACATCCAAGATCTGCGATTGAGGTCCCATAGTCGCTCTAGCCGTTGATATTTTCGCAACATTAACGATACCTGCAAGGGCACCACAAACACCACAAAGAATATAAACTTTTACAAGTACCGCCTCAGTTTTAATACCAGATACTTTAGCTGTTTCCTCTTTGTTTCCAATATAGTAGACTTTTCTTCCAAAAGATGTACCTGTTAGTATAAAGTCTAAAAACCAAGTAACAACAATAAGCAGAATGATTACTGTATATTTGTTGAAAAAGTGTGCATATGAAGATGGTATAGTAGGTAATCCACGTGCCCCACCAAGCACAGTTGCAAGACCTATCGCAACTGTCATCATAGAAAGTGTAACAACCAATGGAACCATCTTTAGTTTAGCAATGGCTACACCATTGATTAGTCCAAAAAAACCTCCTGCCATTAACAAGACGATACATCCCATTACCATATGAAAGCCAGTTATAACTTCAAAGCTTGTCATAAAAGCAACAGCAATAACCGATGAAGCTGCCATAACAGCTGGTCCAGAAATATCCATTCCTCCTGTAATAAGAACGAATGTTATTCCCGTTGCCATAAATGCTATTGGTGCAACTTGAGCTAGCAAGTTAGTTATATTTGTCCAAGTCATAAAACTCTCTACTGTAAGTGATAGAACTAAAAGCATAGCTGCAATAGCACCAATCATACTCAAAAGTTGTTTATTTCTTTGACCAAATAATTTTATTTTATTTAACACAATTTTTCCCCTCTCATTGTAATTTTTAAGAATACAATTCTTAACTTATGTTTCACAGGTTAAAAAAACTGTGAAACATAACTTAATATTTAAGTATATTATCCAAGCTTTTAATCTAACCTACTTTTTTTAAATAGATAGGCGAGGTTATAGCAACCTCGCCTTGTCTATTGCTGTTCCACTAATTGCAATACAATGCTTAATTTACTATCAAATAGTTAATTAATTCATTCTATTTCTATAATAGCTTATTTATAGTCATTACCCCATAAGAATACGTTTGGATCAGCTATGATATCGTCGATATCTTCATTTGTAGCCATTGTTCCTAGAGTAAGTTGAACTGCTTCAACTTCTTTACCTTCAAGAATATCAAATGCTGATTTAGCTGCGTTTACAGCAAACATCCAACAACCTTGGTCAACAGCAGTATCGATATATCCAGCTTGTAGCATTTCGATAGCTAATGGGAAAATATCTGATGATGAAAGGTAAACGTGACCGTCTTCACCACGTGGGTACCACTTGTCATTGTCTTCTAAAGCTGCTTGAATACCAGGCATCATAAAGTCTGATGATGTGTATAGACAGTTAGCTTCTGGGTGCTCTAAAAGTGCAGCATTTACGCTAGCTTTAGCAACGTCTGATTCCCATGCACCACTATCACAAATTGTATATTCTAGATCTTCATAACCAGAATCTTTAAGAGCTCTTTGTAGACCTGTTTCTCTATTAATAGCGTTTTCATCGATAACTTGACCGTGAACGTCGATTAAGTATGTTGGCTCGATTCCGTCAGCTTTCATCATTTCGAACATTTTCATAACTCCAACGTAAGCTTGTTCTTCAGAAGCGAAGTTAACTGTAACGTCTGGAACTTGAGCGCCAGTAGCTTCTGGAGATACTTCACGACAGTATGAAATAAAGATAGCGCCTGCATCATGAACTTCTTCAACAGATTGTAGGATTGCTTGTGAGTCTACGCAAGGAGCAAAGATAACGTCACAACCTTTAGCAAGTAAGTCTTTAATATCGTTAGCTTGCTTAGTAGCATCGTCACTAGCATTAGTTGCAGTCCACTCGAATTCCCAACCACGTTCTTCAGCTTCTGCTGTAACTCTTGTTAATAAGTAATCTTCCCAAGCATGGAATGCTGGAGCTTGCTTACTTTGCATAGCTAGACCAATTTTTACCATTTTTGCTTCTTCAGCAGGAGCAGCTTCTTCTTCAGTAGCAGCAGCTTCTTCTTTTGGAGCTTCTTCTGTTACAGTAGTGTCAGCTTTTGGTGCACAAGCAGCAAATACGCTCATTGCAAATACTAATACTAACATCATAACTAAAATCTTTTTCATTTTGTTCCTCCTAAGTATTTTTAATATATAACTGATAACGACTAATTTTAAACATAATCATAAATGAAATGACACATGATTTTTGAATGAAATTAGTGTAACAATTATGGTTCTTTAAAAATAGTATATTAATCTGAAAAGAATGTCAATAGAAAAATGACATTTGCAGTGACAAATGTAAAAATAAAATGACTTTTGCAGTGACAAATGTAATTATGATATGACTTTTGAAATAACAAATGTAATAACTGGATGACATTTGCAATGACAAATGTAAAAAAATTGGTGTTTTGCGTTGACACAGCATTTTTTAGCTGTTATACTCATGAAAAATATAATGCTAGTTTGTTAATTAGTAAATTAATACTTAACATTCTTTTTAAGAAGTTTGTACATTTTAATCTCTACATAATAAAATATGTTTTGTAATTTCTTCAAATATAGAAACCCCTTTGAAGCGGGGTTACTCTTCTGGTCAATTTAAAAGTGACCTAAAAAGCTTACAGGTAGAGAAGGATTGAGCTGTTTATCCTTAAACATAAAGTAAATATTAATATTGATTATACAGTTTTTAAAATAACTTAGCAATATACAATTCAACTTGAAGAAGAGGCAACTTGTGGAAAAATATAAGTTGTGCAATTAATAGGTTATAGAGCCTACCAATAGTTGATTTAGCAGTTGAAGGTGTTACAAACTATATATGGTGTGCACCTGTTGTGTAATAATAATATAAAATAAATGAAAATAAGAAAGGACTGATTACATGTTTCATATTAATGAAAAAGATGTTGAATATCGTTTTGGAGATAGTGGACCAAAGTATTTTATGCGAGGACCAAACATTGGAATGGGGCAAGCTTTATTAAAGCCAGGTGAAGATTTTGGAAATCACAAACATGAAATAATGGATGAAAACTTCTATGTATTGCAAGGACAAGTAGAGTTTATTATAGACGGAAAGTCCTATATAGGCAAAAAAGGTGATTTTTACAACATAAAAGCAACAGAAAGCCATTATTTAAGAAATGTTGGAAAAGAAGATGTTATCGTTGTTTTTTGTCTTGGACCATTTAGTGATGGGGATAAGATTAGCTTACCGTTATAAAAAAATAGATAAGAAAACTAAACTTTATAATATATAAGGTGTTGCAAATGAAAGATTGGAAAAAAGGGTTTGATATTGTATCAAAAGGTACAGATGGTGCTTTTAAGGTTGTATTAGTTCCTTGATAAAAGTGGTCACTGTGAGTAGTGACATATGGCGATAAAAATGGACAGCAGAATGACTCCTAAATTCAACAGGAGTTATTTTAGTTAAGAGTTACTTGCAATTGTGTCCATTTCTTTGAGGATAGGACAATAATTATACTTAACTAAATAAATATACTGATATATTGAAGGGGAAAATCTATGAAAGCGATTTTTTTGACAGCTAATAAAGAAAAAGGTCTAAATGTTTATAACGATAAAAAAGTAGTTGAAATAAGTAAGCAATTTAACATAGAAAATACAATATATACAAAGCAAGATATTGTATCTTCAAAAAAAGATTTTAGCGATGTAGAAGTAATATTTGGCACATGGGGAATGGAAGAATTTTCTGTTGAAGAGATAAAAACAAACTTGCCTAGCCTTAGAGGTCTGTTTTATGTAGGTGGTTCTGTTAAATATTTTGCTTTACCATTTTTAGAAGCAGGAGTTAAAGTTTGTGGAGCATGGCAAGCTAATGCTGTGGCAGTAGCTGAGTATGTTGTTTCTCAAATGATATTAGGCATAAAAGGAGTGTTCCTATCTAGAATAAACAATGCTAGTGAGTGGGACGTAAAAAAGAAATTAGTTATACCAGTAAAAGGTTTTTATGGTATCAAGATTGGTATTATAGGAAGCGGAGCAATAGGTAGAAAAGTGATAGAGTTTCTTTCTAATTTCAAAGATAATAAGTTGGATATCTATCTATATTCCCCTAGTCTTACTGACGAAAAAGCTGAAAAATTAGGTGTGAAAAAAGCAAGTGTAGAGGAAATTTTTAAAGAATGTGATATTATTTCTAACCATATTGCAAATAATCCTCAAACCTTTGGTTTTTATAACAATGAACTATTTGAGCTGATGGGTGATCAAGTGGTATTTATTAATAGTGGCAGAGGTCAGCAAGTGGTGGAAAGTGATTTGGCAGATGCAATGAGAAAAAGACCTCAATCCTGTGCTCTTTTAGATGTTACTTATCCAGAACCGCCTGATGATAGTTGTCCTTTTTTCTCAGTCAGCAACATATTTATAAATCCTCATATTGCTGGTAGCCAGAATAATGAGCTTGAAAGAATGGTTGATTATGTACTTGATGATGCTATTTCTTTTAAGAATGGAGAAGAATTAAAGTACGAGATTACGTTGGCAGCACAATCTCGTCTTGCGTAAAAAAGCCTTATAGTACCAGTTTGAGAGGAAAATAAAGAAATAAATTGGGTTATAAGAGTAAAATTAGTATCGGTAACATTGCTAGTATAATAGATAACAAAAAAATTTAATATAAATAGGAGTTAGTTGTGGATACAGAAAAAATGCAAAAGCTTGTCAGTGTTGCTAGAATGTATTATGAAGACAATATGAACCAAAATCAAATAGCTAAGGAAATAGGTGTTTCTCGCCCACTCATAAGCAAGTTTTTGTCTGATGCAAAAGAGCTTGGTATTGTTGAGATTAAGATAAACTCGCCATATGAAATGGATGACAATATTTTGGATATTCTTTGTAAAGTCTATAATATAAAGGGTGGAAGCCTTATTAAAGGTGTGAACTCAAAAGGGATGACAGAAAAGATGATTGTTAAATCATCGTATAATTTTATAAAAGAAAAGTTAAAGCATGGAGATTCCATAGGTATTAGCTGGGGAAACATGATAAGTTATGTTGTTGATTTTATGGAGGAGCAAGAAGAAAAACTTAATCTAAATGGTAAAGTGTGCTCTTTAGTAGGCAACTCTGCTACTGCAAACAAGAACTACCATACGGATGAATTGTGTCGCGCTTTTGGACAAGCTTCTGGATGCGAGCCACATTTTGTGCTTGCACCTGCTTTTTATGGAACGAATGAAGAGTTGCAAAGCGTTTGTGCACTTGATTTTTCCAATAAGATTCAGCAAAGTTGGGGCAAGCTTAACTGTGCAATGGTTAATATTGAAAATTACCCTTCGGTGCCAGATCTTGCAACCGCTTCTAGGTTTGGAAGCAAGCTTAAAGATGCAGTTGGGCATATGATTTCGTATTATTATGATAAAGATGGCAATATAATTGACAGTGAAAATGATCTTGTATTTAGAATCCCCTTAGAACAATTAAGAAAAGCAGATATTGTTATGGGGGTATGTGGGTGCAATCTTACTGTGGAAAGCTTAATTGGTGTACTTAAAACCAATATTTTGACACATATATTTGTAGATCAGCAAATTGCACAAGAAGTAATAAATAGATTGTCTGATCAGGAATTTTCTATTTAAAACATATATAATAATAGTGTTGACATATGAAAAAACATTTGTTAATATAGTCATAACAAATGAAATGACAAAAGTAAACGATGGTTTATGGGTTAAATAAACAAATATATATAGTAGAAAGAGGGAAGTATTATGGTATTAAAAAAGAAAGATTTCTTAAACATGCTTATCAGTGCAAGTGATGCTTTGGATGAAAAAATAGAAGAATTTTCTGATATTGATTCAAAATTTGGTGATGGAGACCACGGCGTTACTGTTGGTAGAATCAGCAAAGCAATTAGAGCAAAAGCTGAAAGTTCATCAGATGATGAGAGCATAACAGAAATGTTTGAGAGTTTAAGCAAAGACATTATGAATGTAAATGGTGGTAGCGCAGGTCCTTTATATGGAACAATTGTTGAAGGATTCGGTGAAGGTCTTGAAGGTGTGACTGATGCTACGGAAGCTGATATAAAAGCTATGTTTGCAGGGGCAGTAGAAAATATAGGTAATATTTCAACTGCGAAAGTTGGAGATAAGACATTGATGGATACATTGATTCCAGCAAGTGATGCAGCACAAAAATCTGATGCTTCATTACCACAACTTTTAAAAGACATAGAAAAAGGAGCTTTTGAAGGTGCTGAGTATTCTAAACAATGTCAAGCAAAATTTGGTAGAGCTAGATTCCATAAGGAAGCAACTATTGGAACAATGGATGCAGGTGCATATTCTTTATATTGTTTAATAAAAGGTTTTAGTAGCGCATTAAATAAATAAGCTATAAATATCAAGGAGGAATGGATAAAAAATGAAAAAATTCATTAATGATGTATCAAACTTGACACAAGAATTACTTGAGGGTTTAGCACTTGCTAACAAAGATATTATAGAGTTAGTAAACGGTAACCTTGTTGTTAACAAGAAACTAAAAGATGCGAACAGAGTTACAGTTGTAACATTGGGTGGAACTGGTCACGAGCCAGCACTTCAAGGTTTTGTTGGAGAAGGTATGGCTGATATCGCTGTATGTGGAGATATTTTTGCAGCTCCTGGTCCTGAGCTTTGTATAGAAGCTTTAAAGCTTGCTGATAAAGGAAAAGGTATTCTGTTTGTTGTACTTAACCATGCTGGTGATATGTTAACTGCTAACCTTACAATGAAGGCAGCAAAAAAAGCAGGCATAAACGTAGTTAAAGTTGTTACTCAAGAAGATATTACAACTGCACCTAGAGATGATGCTGACAACAGACGTGGTTTTGTTGGTTGTGTTCCAGCTTATAAAATCGCTGGTGGAGCTGCTGCTCAAGGTAAATCATTAGAAGAAGTTGCTGCAATCACTCAAAGGTTTGCTGACAACATGGGAGCTATTTCTGTTTCTCTAACAGGCGCAACTCACCCAGTTACTGGTGGAGCTTTAGCTATTTTAGCTGAAGACGAAATGGGCGTTGGAATGGGTCAACACGGTGAAGGCGGAGGATATAAGATTCCTGTTAAGACTGCTGATGATACTGTTGCACTATTAATGGATGAATTATTAAAAGATTTAAGCGTTAAGAGTGGAGAAAAATTGATGTGTGTTGTTAACGGTTGTGGAGCAACTACATTGATGGAAATGCTTATTACATATAGAGCATCTGTAAGATACTTAGAAGAAAAAGGTATTGAAGTTGTGGCTAACATTGTAGATGAAATTCTTACTGTTCAAGAAACAGGTGGATATCAACTATTTATCGCTAGAATGGATGACGAATTGTTGTCATACTGGAATGAGCCAGCTTACACACCTTATTTCAAAAAATAAAAAAAGAGGTAAATTTATAAATGGCAGATAATACAGGAAACATAAGTGCGAAAGATTACGGATTAAACACACCTTTCAGTAATGGTGGAAACTTCCATGTACGTGGAATGGATCATGCTGATTGGGGTATGAAAACAAGATTATCAAAATTATTTAATCCTAAATCAGGTAAAACAGTGATGCTTGCGTTTGACCACGGTTATATAATGGGTTCAACAAGCGGATTAGAAAGATTGGATATCGTAGTTCCACCATTGCTAGATCATGTTGATGCTTTGATGGCAACTAGAGGTGCATTAAAGACTTGCATTAACCCAAATCACAATAAAGCTATTGTTTTAAGAAGCAGTGCTGGAAGTTGCGTTTTAGATGATGATATGTCATTTGAAAATGTAGGAGTTGATATTGATGATGCAATCAGAATGAATGCTGACTGTATGGCAATTCAATGTTTCATCGGTGGCGGTGGTCAAGTTCAGTCTATTAAAAACTTAACTGATACAATCGATGCTGGTAACAAATATGGAATCCCAACACTTGGTGTTGTTGCTGTTGGAAAACAGATGGAAAGAACAGCAAAGTACTTTTTACTAGCTACAAGAATGTTGGCTGAGTTTGGTGCAAGCATTGTTAAAACATATTACTGTGACGATTTTGAAAATGTTGTATCAGCATGTCCAGTACCGATCGTTGTTGCTGGTGGTAAAAAATTACCAGAAAAAGATGCATTGGAGTTAGCATATAATGCGATTTCACGTGGTGCGTCTGGTGTGGATATGGGAAGAAATATCTTCCAAGCAGAAAATCCTGCTGCTATGGCTCAGGCTGTTGGCACAGTTGTTCATGAGGGATATGACTATAACAAGGCATATGAACTTTATTTGGACGTTAAGTAACGAATTATATCTGTCTTGTAAGATTCGGATGGAACAGTTTGGATACTGTTTATTCGGACTTATATGGGACTTATAATAGTTGCGTTTAAAGGTGCATACGAAAAGAAATAAACTAATACTTATATTATAGGAGTTATTATGAAATACAAATTTAATCATATTGGTGTTCCAACAAAAAAAGTTCAAGAAGGCGAAACTTATAATGATGGTATGAAGGTTCATTTAACTGACTTTGCTAATCATGAATACAAATTTGAGTATCTTCGTTTTGAGCCTGGTTCATGGTTGCCTGCAGAAATGCAAGTTAATCCTCATATTGCAGTAGAAGTTGATAGTATTGATGCTATTCTATGTGACTTTGATGAAGTTATTGTTGAAAAGCTTGACGCTGGAGATTTATTCTTATGTTTTGCAGTTAAGGATAACGTGATATTTGAACTAATGGAAATGAAGTAAGAGATAAATATATATATAAAATAGTAAACTAGAAAAGGTCCCTTTGCACGTTAATGTGTGAAGGGCTTTTTTGATGTAGGCACTAAAATCTGAACATTTTTATTTGATGGTTTAAATCAGTACCTTTTCCTTATCTACAAAGCCTTGTTTATAATCATTAGGGTGTTCAATGTTTTTATTACAAAAGTTGAAATTTTAGACTATAAAATTGAATATTCACAAGATGTGAACCTCCATATCTAATTTTAATATTCATCTTATTATATATTGGAAAATGATTTAGGGGTATTATATAGCAATGTAGCATGTGGACATTCGTTATTATATTAAAGCGTGAGAAGTATACTAGTGCAAATAACATTTGTGGGTGATTGTATATCCAAAATGTCTTTGCACCAGTACCGAAAATTCTATATGTATTAATAAATAAATAAAATATTTTGAAATAACTGTTTATCAGAAGAGATCTGTCAAATCTCCAAGAAACATTTTCATCAAATCTGCCATATCCCAATCTTGCGAATTACCCATATTAAAAAAGAATACGCCTGTTGGTTTTTTAAACTCGTTTTCGTCAGGGGTTGTTATTATCTCAACTTTTATTACATCCAGATTGGAAACATCACCTTCGGAAGATATAAGATTGATTTTAATCGGTATGTCGTATTCTTCGGAATACCAGAATTCCATTTCGTTGCCATCATATTTCATAGTGCCATAAACCACATCGTATCCGTTTATATTTGTTCTTTCAAGATTCTCAGCATATTGTGCATTATCATAAACAAGATTATGATAATTTAAAAGATCTTCTGCTTTGAGGTGAGTGAAATCAGCACCCAATTTATCTGTCGCCTGATAGATAAAGGCAGTGTCATCGGTTGTGTTGAAAACGCCGACTGGTTTACATTCTTCTTTGGGCATTATAAACTTAAAATAATTATCTGTTATATACAGCAAAATCCTCATTGTTTTATTCTGTTCCGTCAAATCGGCTTCAATAAAGAGATTATTATCATATTTTTCAATAATTTCAGATGCAATCAGTTCATCTGAACTAGGAGTAGGCGTAGGTGCAGGAGTTGGAGTAGGCGTAGGTGTAGGTGTTGGTGTTGGCGCTGGGCAAGGAGTTGCTTCTTCGACAGTGGTGTTTATGGAGTCTTGTGCGCTAGTTTCTGTGAGTATATCCTTATTGTTTGATTTGCATGCTGTATAAAATAACAACAGCATTAGGATTGTGGCTGTGATAACTATTCTGTTTTTCATAATTAGAACCATCCTTTCGTTTTTTCTTAGCTGTAAGTAGTAAGATAAGTCCTTTTGTTTATTGTGATCATATTATGGTAGCTAAGTTTCAAACTAATTTCTTTTTTCAAAGATTTCGTTTATGGAATATCTATGTGTTTCACAGCTTATTTTTTCTGCTTTAATAGTGCGTTATCCAAGATTGTTTGAATTGTTTAAAAAAGTGAGCCAGAGTAGTTGTGATTCATATGAAAATCCTCATACTTTTTATATACTGAGTATTAATAATACTATCATTATTTAATTATATATCATCACTAAAGAATGCTCAACAATATTGTGTATTATTACTCAATTAAAAGTAATGTTGAAAAAATGAGCTAAGTTAAT
>JMSV01000060.1_pt1 | contig 21248 bp, 21 predicted proteins | sample 179021 | NCBI WGS metagenome assembly JMSV01 (sample SAMN02769581, study PRJNA246767) | bioreactor metagenome | isolation source: Culture-2 Bioreactor Bmz derived from microbial biomass from the upper 2 cm... | place: Germany: Bremen | collected day 87 after inoculation | reverse complement strand
CATCGAGATATTAAAGTCAATCTTGGATTTTTCAACATCTAAATATGATTTATCTCTATAAAATTTTACCATGTCTTGAATTTCATCATGGCTTAAGATTGTTCTTGAAAGGAATTCGGTTTCTTTCATTATTCCTGAAAGTGTGTTTTCTGTATATTTCAAGTTATTAAAAATATCTTCTTTACTTTTCTGTATAATTAACTTACCTGCCTGTAAATTAATTATAAGAATTGTAAGCATCAAAGGAATGATGACAAACCCAATAAATAGTAGATTAAATTTATGTCTGATCTTTAAATCTTTAAATCTGAATTTTTTTACTTTTATCATAGCTCTATTCATTTCTATTTTTAGTATTTAAAAATATCATATCATACATATAAACAAAAGTGAATTTTTAGGTTTTATAATAGAATCTATAAAAACCAATCTGATGTGCTAATATTTCTTCTTACCCATACACTACTAATACATCTAAGATGTTCCCCATCGATAAATCACACCATTATCAGCATTTTTGTAGTTAATTTTTATGTGTTCCACTTGTAGTGTAAACCCCTACCCCACATGTTCCAGTTATAGTGTCAACACAGAAAAACAAGAATCTTTAAGTGTCCGATAAACCTTTCTAACAACCAAAGTGTTAGCATCCTGATACTTCATCATATGATATATAAACCAAAGTGCAGTGGTCTTGGATTTTTTAGAGGCACGCGATCCCTTTACAACCCGATACCTACCACGAAAAAACCAAAAGTCCTTATATCCACCACCAATAGCCCTGTCCATATCAATCCTAGTCTCTAATATTGTTTTCATTCTCAAAAATCACCACCGTATCATTAACACAAGAACTATCACCAAACATCCGATTAGCTTTGCCCAAAAGCTCTGCCGCCCTCATCTGATCTTTAATTCCAACCGTTCTCTCAATAATCTTCTGAATACCACCACCACAATTTATAGCTACTTCTTCCTTCTGCTCGCCCCTAGCTATGGATGATAAACGCTCCAAAATCTCATTAGCATCAGCTATCTTTTCACTTTCCAAAGCAACAATGTTCTCATCCAAAAAAGCCTTCACCTTGCTGTTTCTTAAAAGCCTAGAACCTCCATTAGCACCAGCACTAGTACTATTACACCCATCATAAACCTCCATGTACGCCCTAGTCGCATTAAAATCCTTTAAATACTCCAATGCAAACAACCTCTGCTTTTCCGTCACAAACTCTAACCTCCCCTATTAAATTAAAATTTTTGATACAAAAAAAGAACCAGTATCTCTACCAGTTCTCAATCGCTTATTTTTCTATGTTAGTATATTACCACAATTTTCAGGACATCCTAAGCCAACCACCAGCCATTGTCGGACAACCCTTTTATTATAGTTTATTTTAGCTCCCCTCATAGGAGGAGCTGGCGACGAAGTCGTCTGAGGGGTTTTTCCACAAACTCTCAACTTACCTCTTCGGCTTATACTTACCAACAGCCAATTCTGCCAATATCTTTATAAGGCTAAAATTCCCCTTAATAGGGCTGATCTTTGTCGGAACTTTCCCAGTATCAGGATAAGCACGCACAACAGGCACTTCACATGTCTTCATGTTAAGCTGACTAGCTCTAACTGACAAATACGCAAGCAACTCATAAGCAACAAATATATCACGAAGAGGCTTCACCCTTTCATCAATCAAATACCTCTTAGAATATCCACGAAACGCATTAGTAGTATCAGTAAACCTTTTTCCAGCCACCATTGAAATCACAGGAGCATGAATAAACTTAACCGCCAAATGCCTAGACATCGGAGTATTAATACCTTGACCACCTTTTACATACCTAGACCCTTGAATAAAGTCATATCCCGCCTCAAGCTTTTCAATAAAAAGTGGCACCGACTCAATGCTATCCTTATTGTTTCCATCAATAGTAATAATCCCATCATAGTCACGAAGTAGCGAAAAATAAACTCCCATCCTAAACTGAGCACCTTGACGACCACTATCTTTTTTGACTAAAAGCGTATTAACTCCAAGTTCCTTCAAACTCTCATCATCAGTACAACCATCTGTCGAATCCCCATCACAAATTATTATATCACCAAGCTTGTCAACACCTGCCACCTTAGCACGATTAAGCTCTTTGCCAATCCTATCACCTTCATTGATAATAGGAATCAATATGCAATATTTAGACTTCTTCTCACTAAACTCAAAACAATCAAAATTCGGAACACCCTCTAAATTTTCAAATCTCAAACAAACACCTCTTTTATATAAGAAATAGTATCTTTAACAATCTGCAAATCCCCAAGATTCTTCATTTCAATAGATACATACCCATCATACTTTGCACCCTTTAAAATTTGCGCAAGAGTCTCATGCTGCTCTCTTCTTTCAATCTTATTCAAAAATGGCTCACTGATATGCACATGATTTACAAGCGATACATGCTTTGCCACATAATTAATATCCTCATCATTTTGCACAATCGTTCCAAAATCAACATTAACCTTAAATCCATCATTGCCAATCTTTCGAACAAAGTCCACAGCATCCTTTGTCTGATTGATAAAGTTGGTATTATAAATAGTAGGATTAGGCTCTAAAGAAAAACAAGTCCCATTCGCCTTTGCATAATCAGCAACCTCGTTAAAAAATCCAAGCCCCTGCTCAACATCAGCTAAATTCTCATAACTCCTGTTACGAGGACACCCAAAAACAAGATTTCCACAATCAATCACCTTAGCAAAATCAATAGCCTTCTTAGTATAATCAAGAATACTATTTCGCTCATCTTCACCATAAAAAATCCGCTCAGTTCGCTTAAACCAAATGGATTGCATAGAAGCTACCTTTAACCCCTTGCTATCCATCAACGCCTTAAACTTCTCCGCCTCATCCAAATTATCATAAGGATTCTCCTCAATCACACGAGTAGGCGCAATCTCAATCCCACTAAATCCATTTTCCACTAGATAATCATACATATATGAATCATCCGCTTTGTCCCATCCTATATTAGAAATCGATAATTTCATTTATCTATTTGCCTCCAAATATTTTTTTATATCATCCAAAACTTCGCGTTTAGAATAAATATATCCATCTTTTCCACCAAACTTATCAGCATAAATAGTCCTAAAATCATAATCAGGCGCAGGTCTATCAAACTCATTTACAAACTCATCATCATAAACAAGGTTATAAACATCACTAGCAGTTATAGGCTCAGTCGCAATATTGAGAAGCTCAATATCATTTTTAAGCGCCTCTTCAATATGTCCATATAAGTTTTCAAGATTATAAAACTGAAAACTAGCACGACTATCAGTAAAGTTAAGCGCAGTAAACCCAATTGCTAAAAATTCCTCTTTCAAAGCATCTTTATCCGCTTTACTATCTGCCATACATTTATAAAAGCCATTGTCCTGCAAAACATAAAACTTCTTAATAAACTCAGACTTGCCAGAACACTCAACATACTTTGCCTCATTAAGCATAGCAGGGATAATATGAATCAAATCATAAATAAAGTTCTTTTTAAGATTAGCTCCATAAAGTCCAGGAAGCCTCACAATCAAAACCTTTTCAAATAAACTCTTATTTTCTAGCACCCACTGCTCAAGCCTATAACGATTAAGTCCATATGCATGTAAATCTTCAGTTTCAATCTCGCTATTTTCATCAACACCACAAACATCTTTATAAACATCGATAGTCGATATCAATACTAGTGTTTTAGGCGTAATTGCCTTAATGCTCTCTTTTGCCGCATCAATAACTTGCATATCCTTTTCAGGAAACTTGTTCGCCAAAAACTTCTGTGCAGGAATCCCACTATAAACCAATAAATCAGGATTTTTTCCAAAAGCCTCAGTATAATTTTTAGAATTAAACTTTCCATCAAACTCGTGTTTTAAATCTAGGTTTGATCCAACAAACCCCGTATATCCAACCAAATATTCCAAATCTTTACTCCTTAAAATCTAATTGCACTTATTTTATCATAACCAGCTTATCCATACAACAAAACTTGTATTTACTTAATATATTGTGTATCATGATTAAAACAATTACAAACTTTCAAGGAGAACAATCTTGGCTAAAAAATTACTATACTGTGCATCAAATAACAGACACTTAAACCACTTCCATATACCTTATATTAAAATGATAGAAGAAATGGGCATAAAAGTGGATATCCTATCAAAAGGTGAAGCTTCAGATTTTCCAAATAACAATTTTCACAATGTAAATTTCGAAAAAAGTATAACATCATTTAAAAATATCAAGGTCCTAAAAAATATAAATAAACTGTTAAAAAAAGAACGCTATGACTATATCTATCTAAACACATCACTAACAGCAGCTTTGGTTCGCCTTGCCATCCCATTTAGCCTAGTTAAAAAAACAAAAGTGATAAATCTGTGTCATGGCTACTTCTTCGGCAAACATGTCCCAAAAAAGAAAAACTCCATGTATATATCAATTGAAAAACTTCTATATAAAAGAACAGATCATATAATAACAATGAATAGTGAAGATTTCGAGTATACAAAAACTCAAAAACTGTGCAAATCAAAACCTTACTTCGTAAACGGAATGGGTCTTAATAAAGATAAATATAAATTCTCAGATGAGATAAGTAAAGGCGAAACCATTAATCTTCTATATATAGCAGAACATAGTGAGCGAAAAAACCATATCGTGCTTTTTTGTGCAATGCAACACGCCATATTTAGCGGAGCTAACCTAAAACTATATCTAGCAGGCGACGGAAAACTGTTTGAAGAAAACAAACACACCTGTGAGTCAATGAGCATACAAAATAATGTAGTCTTTTTAGGTTATATAAAAGATATAGAAAAAGTATATCCAACTTGTGACTATGCAATAAGCACAAGCAAAATCGAGGGTCTTCCATTCAATATCCTAGAAGCACTAGCTTCTGGTCTGCCTTGCATCGTCAGCGATGTAAAAGGAAACAGAGATTTAATAAACAACAGTAACGGCTATATATACCCATTGGGCGATATCGATAAACTAAAAGACATCCTTATATCACTTGAAAAAACATCAGATGATTTTATAAACTTGCGTCAATCAGCAGCAAAGTCTATCAAAAAATATCATTTTGAAAATGCAAGCAAAGAATTCAAAAAAATATTTGACGAAATTTTCGCATAATATTATATTTACTATCTAAAAATATAATAGCACCTAAAATCAAGAAGGAATAATATGTCATTAACAACAATTATATTAACCGCATTAGCCCTAGCAATGGACGCATTCGCAGTATCACTTGCAATAGGTCTATCAGATAAAAAAAATATGAACAAAAATTCGATAGAATGTGGACTAACTTTTGGTTCTTTTCAAGGATTAATGACAGCCATAGGGTTCCTATTAGGTCTAAGTTTTATAAAATATATAAAGCCAATAGACCACTATATTTCGTTTGTCCTATTGGTATTCATAGGTGCAAAAATGATCTATGAATCATTTAACATAGAGGATCCAAAACCGCTAACTGGACTAAAAATGCTTTTTGTTTTGGGTCTAGCAACATCAATAGATGCAATGGCAGCAGGTCTAAGCTTTTCTTCACTTACCTCAGGCTCTTTTAACATCCTATCTATCACATTGATAATCGGAATTATAAGCCTATTACTATCATTTTTCGGTGTAAGAATCGGCGCACACCTTTCAAAAGTAAAAAAATTAGAAAAATATGCCAATATTCTTGGCGGAATAGTTCTAATATCTATTGCAATCAAGATTTTAATCGAACATCTGATAAAAAACATATGATTTAATACAAATTTTTATCATTCGACAAACATTTATCAGCTATACGCCTTGCTTCGACAATTTTACGCAACCCTGTGTAGTATAATCAGCTCATAACTTAATATTAATTAGCACATAGTTGCTTATATTGTAGGAACAAGCACAACGACGTGCTTTATTTCTTATTTAAACTGATAAGAAATATTTTATTTCTACTATATATCAAGTTAAGGTTAATAAATTTGCATTTATTGTGGTTTGATAAAAAGGACTATTCTAAAAGACTATCGGTTATAAGCATCATCAAATAATCAAAATATAACATAGTAGTTTCCAAAATCACCCAATAACGCAAATAGTAGAACACAGAGCGAAGGGGAGGTTTAAAGTGATAATATCCATATTAGGCTCAGTTAAAAGAACAGCTGACTTGAAAAAATATCTGCCACAAAAGCAGGTCGAGTTAGTTTGTTCAAACAAAACGCAATTGGATTTGCAAATCAAAGAATATGCAGACAAAAACAATATACCATGTCTAGTATTAAACTTTGGAAAGGATTCGAAATCGAGAAAAGTCTTAAATGAAACTCGAAAAACAATGATAGATATTTGCGATTATGTGCTAATACTAGTGCAACCAGGTACAAAAAACATCGATCAATATATTAACTACTGTAAAGAACAATCAAAGTACTATGTTATACACGATGTAAAAGAAATTTTGTACGCGTAATAGCTAATAGCGTATACCCTATATCCATCTCAAACCAAATAAAAATAGCCACCCGTATTTTATGCGAGTGGCTATTACAATTCATTTTTTATAATTTTTTCTATATCCCATCATACTCATCTTTTTCATCATCTGCATCACCACTAGTAGATAAAACGCTTAAATCATCAAGCTGTCTAGTATCACCCATATCATCTTCAGCCTCATTGTCTGTTTTATCGCTTTGTGCTTGATCTCTTTTCTTTGTATCATCTTTATAATCTTCAGGAATATAATTCAATAAATATTCTCCATAATAATCTCTAAACTTTGGTCTTTTAACAACAGAATAAACAAAATAAACTGCACCAATAAATATAAACACCAAGCTTATAAGCTGTGAAACTCTAATAGTATTGGTAACCATCAAACTATCAGTACGAAGCCCCTCAATAAAGTATCTCCCAATCCCATATAAAACAAGATAAAGAGAAAATACCGAACCTCTAACCTCTTTCAGTTTCTTCGTTAATGAAATCAAAATAATAAACACTATAAAGTTCCAAGCAAACTCATAGAAAAATGTCGCCATGTAATATCCAGGCAATTGACCAACGATCTTAGGAATATCAATTTTGACAGCAAAAGGAAACACCTTATACTTATCATCCAAAATCATACGTCCATAAGCCTCTTGATTAACAAAATTCCCCCATCTACCAATGGCTTGACCTAATATTAGCGAAGGTGCACAAATATCAAGTATAGATAAAACAGGAAACCCCTTAAATAGTTTTAATACAAAAGCCCCAAGAATACCACCAATCACAGCACCATATATAGCAATTCCACCATCCCAAATAGCCACAATCTTCAAAATATCGCCTTGATATAAACTATAATTGAAAATAACATAATATGCTCTAGCACCTATAACCGCCATAGGAACAGCAAATATTAAAAAGTCAAATACCAAATCTGCTCTATATCCACGTTTTTTAGCAAGATAAACCGCGATTACCATTCCAATAAGCAATGCACTCGCAATTATTACCCCATACCAATAAATTTCCTTGCCCAATATAGTAAATGCCACTCTATCAATCATCTGTTATCGCTCCTAATTATTTATATTGATAATTCTTTTAAGTTAATTTTAAATAATAACTATCACGCATAAGTATAACGCTTGTGCAATAATATGTAAACCCATCATAAATTCCTATTAAAAAAACAGCACACTTGCTTTAAAAGTAGGTGTGCTGTGATGATTAAATCCAATAGATTTATTTCTATCCTATTTAACTAGGACTTGTAACTGGTTCTTGTGTACTATCTGGATCATCAGTTTCATCTGGCTCCACGCTAGTGATAGGCGTTTCAGTTGCATCTGGCTCCACGCTAGTCGTTGGTGTATTTGTAGCCATTGGGGTTTCCTGTGGCTTAACTGTAATAACCGGCGTAGGTGTAACTACGGATGGTGTATATTCTTCTTTTTTATTAGAACAAGCAGCAAGTCCAACGCATACCAATACAGTTAAAGTAGTTAATATTAAAAACTTTTTCATTTTATTCATCGCCTCCTTAATCAATATCTTTTGCATAAATACATTTTTTTATTATAAAAAACATTTCCAAAAAATATCAAACTTTCGAGCCGATATAAAATTTATCACTAATCAATCAATATCCAAAGAATTCAACTTTCGAGCCATTCTTTTTTGCTTCTTTCTTTCATACATTCGCTCATCAGCCAATTTGAATTTTTCATCAAAATCATCTCCACTCTGAAGATACGCCACACCATATGATGCACCGATTTTAAAATCAAATCCAGAAATGCTATCAATTCTATCAATAATCCTATCCATAGTAGAATTTGTACTCTCTTCAGATGCATTAGCAAGTAACATAATAAACTCGTCACCACCATACCTGATAAGAAAATCATTTTGCCTTATCATACTCTCAAGAGCAGTAGCAATAGATTTAATAACCTCATCACCAACAAGATGTCCATAAGTATCATTAATATACTTTAAATCATCAATATCAAAAACAATCAAAGTGTGAAAATCAAACTCACTACGAATGTTTTCCTTCCATATATCCAAAAACCTTCTGCTATAAGCACATGTCAATTTATCTTTATATGCAAGACCCTTAAACTCATCTCTACTCTTCTCAATAACACCAACTTTTTTGTTCGCATACCTAAACAGAGTAAAATACATAACAAGCACTATCAATAAAATTATCCCCAAAGAAATAATTGTGATTCTTTTAATTATCACATTAAAACTACCGTAAACAACATCCCTCTGCGCATCAACAACAAAATAAGTATCCTCATCAAGTTTTTTAGTAGAAGATATGGTTTTGGATGTAGTATAGACTCTAGAGCCATCTCGCGTAACCGACTTTGTCTTTTGTCCAAGTGAAAGTTCTAACTCATCATCAGAAACAAGAGTTGCCGCATATCCCTCATTATAAAAACTATACTCATCTGACAAATCAAATATAAGCACATCATAAGAAATAACTTTCCCCACATGAGTAGACGGAATAACAACTTTACATAAATGGTTTATATCCTTATTATATATTACCTGAACTTCATCATCTGCTTCAAACGAAAAATTCCAGTTTTCTTCATAAATAGAATAATTAATATATTGAATAAGTTTTTCACCTTCTATATATCTAGTCGCACCGACTATATTATCCAGATCTCTAGCACTAGCATGATACCGCTTTTCATAATAATCTTGAAGCTCAATAAAGTTTATCTCACCATTTCTATGTCTTAATACTCCCTCTTTTGTTGATTCATTATTAGCAACAGATTTACTTAAATCAACACATTTATCAACTATGCTTTCAAACGCAACATATTTGTTATTATATTCATATACAAATGATTGAGTAATAAGGTCATTAAGCTCATTTTTTAATGGAAGAAACACTCCAAAAAAAACCAATAATGACACAGATATTAAAAGTATAATGAATATTATATTGTAACGCCTATATAGCTCTGCCATGAACTCCCCTAAATATTTGAAATGTGATTTACTATTATATAAAAAGTGTATAATTAAATTATAATCAAATTATAGTAAAACTGCAATAACAATATTCAATTCATGATTTTTACTAAATAAAACATTCTTAACTTAAAACAATTTCTTTATGTCATAACCGTTAATATTGACTTATAACTCCAAATATCCTTTGCTAAACAAAATTTTCCCAATAGCCATTTGCTTAATTCTATTGCAATTCCTAACGCTATACCCCAAACTTTTCGCAACGTCACAAACTTTATAACCTTTAAAATACCTAAGCTCTATATATTTTCTTTCATCCGCACTTAAAAATGCATCATCGATAATATAAATGATTTGCTCTTGTCTATTAAGCAACAAATTTAATTTATCAGCCTTTTGCTTAACCCTCTTAGCATAATGTTCAATAAGCCCATCAACTGCTACTTCAACGGGTCTGGATATTGCATTAGTCTTTGAAACTTTTGTGTTACATGTAATACTTGATCTCAAAAAACAATCTCTCTGATTTTCATATTTAAACTTCTCTTGCTTTAGTTCCATCTCAACATACTTTATTTGGCTTTCATACTCAAAATACCTGTTTAAAAACTTTTCAACATCACACATATGCTATATCTCCATTATCTATTAAATTTCCCCACAACACATAATCTTATAAATCATTTCTCAACCACATTTTAGCGACCTGCTTATTATAATTTTCTTTCTAGCCTCTATTTTATTTTTATGCTCCTTTAACTGTTGATAAAACCGATTTTCATCCCAGTTACACATTTTTACTATCGCACCCAAGTTATCACCTTTAATAATCGCACTCGCAACAAGGGTAATCGTCAAATCACTAAAAACTCGACTCTTTGCTCCTTCATCATTTAACAATCTTTCATTGCGTCTAATCTCACTCTTGTACTCTTCTCTGCAATTGATTGAACAAAACTTCTGCCTAAAATCTCTCTTTTTATACTGACTAGCACAGTACATACAAATGTCTTTCATCCCGTATTCTCCCGAATTCATATATTTATGCACAAAACCATTAACTCCCCTTTAACAATCGGTGCGAATGTGTGTTCGTATTATACGATTATTCGTTCGTATTTGTCAAGAAATAATCACCTATATCTTCCATTTATATATAAATGTTTTTTAATCGCTAACTTATAATATAAATCAAGATAATTTGCAATCTCTTAAACTTCACCATTATCCCCAACATTTCCCTACGGTATAATAAATACAATAAAAAAAGGATTATCAAATTAAAATAAGATAATCCTTTAAAATCATTAAGTATGCTTTTTAATTATTTCCCAATAAATTCTCTTAGCAAGCTATTTTTGGCAATCTCATCATCCAAATCAGATGAGGCAAAATAGTTCAAAAACTTGATTAGCCTAGCAGCAAATCGGTATTCTGTCGTATTCTTTTTAATAGTTAAAAGCTCAGTCATAGCATACTTTTTAAGTATCATTGGCTCATATATCAAAGTCGAGTTAAACATAACATCTGCATGCTCTTTATAAGGTAAAATATACTTGTATTCACCATGACGAACATCATGCCACATATTAAGTGTAGTTTCAATGCTATATCCGCGCTCACGCTTATCTCTAACCATACGTCTAAGCAACCTTAAATCCTCAGGATAAACGATATTATGATCATCTAAGTTCAAAGTAGTAAGCGGAGAAATAAAGATTTTAAACTTAAACTGCTTTGGTACAAGCCTAGTAAGCTCATCATTCAATCCATGAATCCCCTCTACAATCAATATATCGTCATCGCCGATTTTAAGTTTTTCATATCCATCCCTAGCACCTTTATTAAAGCTAAACACAGGTATATCAGTTTCTTCGCCAGCCAAAAGCGACAGCATATTCTCATTGAATAAATGAGTGTCAAGTGAATCAATAGTCTCAAAATCCTGCTTACCATTTTCATCAACAGGCAATTTATCTCTATCAATATAATAATCATCCAAAGATATAGAATGAGTGCTTTTTTTAAGCGCACGCAAATGCGTTCTAAGTCTACCCGCAAAAGTAGTCTTACCAGACGATGAAGGTCCAGAAATAAGCACAATTCTTGCCTCTTTATGCTCACATATCATCTTAGCAATATCAGAAATACTACTCTCATGAAGTGCCTCATTAACTTTAATAAAATCAGAAAGCCTATTTAAATCACTAAGCTTGTTTATATCATAAACGCTAGAAACCTTCAAAACCTCTGCCCACTCTTCTGCTCTCTTAAAAACATCAAAAAGCTTTGGCTCCTCTTCAAAATAACTGGTTTTTACCATAAACGGCGTTGGACATTTAATAACAAATCCATTTGCATAGAAAAATAGTTTAAAATCCTTCAAATATCCAGTAGATGGAACCATCTCACCATAGTAATAATCCAGTGCATCAACATTCTCGTAATATCTACAATAATTAAGAGGTCTATACTTTAAAAGTTTAACCTTATCATTCTGTCCATCCTCTTCAAACATCTTTAGTGCAATATCTTTCGGCACTTTATGATAAACAAACTTAGTATCCTCATGTGCCATCTCACACATAACTCGCTCAACTTTAGCAACATCTCTAGGAGAAAGATTGTCAATCCCCTCAATATTGCAATAAATACCCGAAGAAAGGGTGTGTTGAACAACAAACTTAGCTTCTTTTCCATATATTTTTCTTACAGCTCTAAAAGCTAAAAAGCTAGCGCCACTAAGGTATACTCTGGATGCCTGCTCTGATTTATCAGCACGCAAAAACTCGGCCTCAGCATCCAAATCAACTGATACTCCAAGTTCTTTAACAACTCCATCAACCAAAACACAAGTAACATATTTTAAATAACTAAAATACTTCTTTAAAATATACTCATAGCTTTCACCTTTATTAACTTCAATCTCACGCTTATTTATTAAAACCATTTTCCACCTCATGTCAATTTATCTATATATGTTTTCCTTTTATCATCCTATCAAATTAACCGAGTTTTCACCATCAACAACCTTGCCTAAAACAAATGCCTCTTGTCCAAAACTCTCAACTTCTTCCATTATTTGATCTTTTTCACATTCACCAACAACCATTACCATTCCAATACCCATATTAAATATAGAAAATGCAGACCGCCTATCAACCTTACATTCTTTTAACAAAACTTCAAATATATTCATCTTATCAATAGCATCAATGCAAATATTCGCATCAAGCCCCTTAGGTAAAATTTTAGGCAAACATTCAACAACCCCACCACTCTTAATATTAGCAATCCCCTTTACAGAATACTTGTCAATAAGCCTTAGCACTATGTCCGAGTAAATCCTTGTTGGAGTCAAAAGCTCTTCCCCAAAACTCTTAGAAAAAGCATCAATATAAGCATTCAACATCTCAATTTCAAACTTGACTGACTTTCTTATCAATGAAAACCCATTAGTATGAATACCCGATGATTTAAGCCCAATCAACACATTCCCAGCAACAATCTTTCTTCCATCAATAAGCTTGTCTTTTTCAACTTTGCCAACAGCAAACCCTGAAAGATTATACTCACCAAAATCATGAAACTCCTCAAGCTTCACCATCTGACCACCAATAAAAGCAACTCCAGCTCTATCACAACACTTCGCCATCCCATCAACTACTTGCTCAGCAGAAACATCATGCATTTTACCAGTAGAAAAGTAATCCATAAAAAACAACGGTTTTGCACCAAAACTTACGACATCATTAATGCACATAGCAACGCAATCCATACCTATCGTGCCATGTATATTAAGCTCCGAAGCTATTTTAGATTTAAGCCCAGCACCATTAGAGCATGATACCAAATAATTCTTCCCATCAAAATCATAATACGAACCAAATATACTATTGCTAGCTTTATCAGCAATATCAATATTGCCTTCAATATGCTCGTCAATAATCTGACTATGCCCTTTTGCTCGCTCTCTTACTTCTTTTTCGCTCAACATTCTAGCCATAGACTCTACTAAAAACTACTCCCATTCAATAATTATTCATTCACAAAGCAATATACTCATAATATGCCTTATCTATATTATTATTAGATTATAGTATTTTTATTATCAGAATGTTATCACGATTTTTTTAAGATATCAAGTATATTATGTCTGCTACCGCCTCAAGTTCTAACATAAACTCCATTAATCCAATACGACGCTTATACTAAAAAAAACCAAAAACTTTTAGCTTCATTCTAAGGATTATCAATATAAAGATTATCAATAACTATGGTTCAACACCGAATATATTGTTTATCACTTACTTCTCAGAATCTCCTAATAGCATATTAAGCTTCTCAAGTTCCTCTTTAGTAAAATAACGCCATTTCCCGCAAGCAAGATTATCCAGCTCAATATTCATAATACGCACACGCTTCAAATCAACAACCTCATATTTAAAATATTCGCACATACGTCTAATCTGCCTATTAAGTCCCTGCTTTAATATAATCTTAAACGATCTCCTGCTCATCCTTTTTACATAACATGGAAGCGTAACAGTATCCAAAATTGGAACACCCTTGCCCATTTTCTCAATAAAATAATCTGTTATGTTCTTGTTTACCGTAACAATATATTCTTTTTCATGCCCATTCTCTGCTCTCAAAATCTTATTGACAATATCCCCATCATTAGTTAAAAAAATAAGTCCCCGCGAATCCTTGTCCAACCTGCCAATATGAAAAATACGCTGTGGATAGTTGATGTAATCTATCATATTATCCTTATCTTTTAAATCCGTTGTACTCGTAACCCCAACAGGTTTATTAAATGCCAAATAAACACGCTCTATTTGCGTATTAATAACTTTTCCAGCAACAGAAATGCTATCATTTGCTCTAACCTTTTGCCCCATCTGTACTTCTTGTCCATTGACTAAAACTTTACCAGCATCAATCAGCTTATCCGCTTCACGCCGTGAACAATAACCCGTCCGAGATATTGCCTTGTTAAGTCTTACTAATTCATCCATCCATTTTACCTAATTCATTTATAGTTTACTCCATTATAACAATGATTGTATTTTAGTGCAAAGTACCTATTGTCAATTAAAAAAAAGCCTACAATCCTTGTTAAATAAGACTTGTAGGCTTTGATTATAATACTCATAAAAATTACAACCCCCTCACTTTATTAAATGAGGGGACTATATTTCTTAAAATCTAAAATTCATCATCATCGTCCAGCGGTATCACTTCATCCGGTGATACTATATGCTTTTGAGATGTCGGTAATTCACTTACTGGCAAATCACTCACTGGCAATTCCACAACTTCATTTTCTATCAGTTTAGGTAATTTTGCTTTTTTAGCCTTAGCGCCTGCCCCTTTTACTAATTTGTTTAATTCAGCTACAACACCCTCAAGAGCCTGCGCCTGTGTTTGCAACTCTGTTGCCGAAGCAGCACTTTCTTCTGCTGTGGCTGCATTCATTTGCACAACTTTTTCCATCTGTCCAATCGCTTCTGTTACTTGAGCAGTACCTTTTGATTGCTCTTCACTTGCTGCCGCAATCTCACCCATTAGTTGATTAACACTAGTGGTCTTTGTCGTGATTTCTTCAAGAGATACTTTAACATCATCACTTATTTCAACACCTTGCTCTGAAAGCACAATATTTCTATCAATAATTTCAGCCGTATCTTTTGCCGCCTGTGCACTCTTACCAGCAAGATTTCTAACCTCTTCAGCAACAACTGCAAAGCCCAATCCAGCATCACCAGCTCTTGCCGCCTCAACAGCTGCATTAAGTGCAAGCATATTTGTTTGGAAAGCTATTTCGTCAATAACTTTAATAATCTTGGCAATATCTGAACTTGATTTTTTAAGTTCATCCATAGATTTAGTCATACCATGCATTTTGCTTGACCCTTGGGATGCAGCACTGCTAGCTTCCACAGAAAGTTCATTAGCTTGTTTTGTATTTTGTGCATTTTGCTTGACCATAGACGATGTTTCATCCATAGTTGCAGATGTTTCTTCAATCGAGGCCGCTTGCTCGGCAGAACCCTCAGAAAGTTGATTCCCTGCACCTGCTAATTGCGAAGATGTTGACGAAACAAGATTTGCAGAATTAGATAACTTATCCATACTCACTGTCAATTGCTTGACTATACTACGCGTTATAAACATAGCAAGTAATATTCCAGCTAAAACTGTTATAGCTCCTATTATTAAGGATAGTGAAGTCGCCGCACTCATATCTGCATTCATTTCTTCTTCTTGAGCTTCAGCCAATACTCCACTAGCATCTGTAATGCTAAGTGCTAAATCATTCAATATGATTTTTTCTGCCTCTTGTGAATCTAATAATTGCTTATATATTTCATATTTTTCCACATACTCATCTATATACCTGATAATTTCGTCTATTGCATTTTTATCAATTAATTTTTCAAAATTATCTTGTAACCATTTGCATTGCGTCCTTAGAGTTTCAAGCTGCGTATAAACATCGCTATCATAAGTCTCATCATTACGAAGAAGGTATCTTAATTCAGCAACCATTACACTTTGAAGTGCAATAACAGCTTGATTTGAATTGAGCACTTGTGCATATTCTTTTTTCATTATTGAGGACATCTCAACAACATCCAGTTTACCTGTTGTGCTAGCTTCATCAAGCTTAGTGATAAACTTATCAAAATCCACTTCTTGTGCTGTAATCAATTGATTTAACTTGTGTAAAATGTTATTAATGTTACCCAACATATCAGCAGAATACTCATCATTTTCATCTACAAATTCCTTATATTTAATAAATGATGCATAATATAAATCAAGGTCAGATATCATTGCGTTCATTGTATCTTGATCTTCTATATCCGTATAAATATCAAGACCCTCGTTCATAAGTGACTTTGTACTTTGATATTTCTCTTCTACACTTGCTACTGCGTCATCTGAATTTGACATGTAGTATTCCAGTGTCCATCGCCTTGTTTCTTGCGTACTAGAACTTATTTCTTCTGCACTAACTAATCTATCTTTACCTAATTTCAAAGTACTTATTGTGTAATTTTCCATAGCAATCAAAGCCACCAATAATACAATTAATACCCCAAACCCTAAAAATAGACGTTTAGATAATTTCATGTTTTTCATTTTAATTTTCCCCTTCTTCATTTACTGACTCAAGCTTTTTCAACTCATCAGTTGATAGTATTCTATCAACATTAAGAAGCATAATTACACTGTCTTTTACTTTTCCCATACCAGTTAGAAAAGCTTGATCTACATCAGTACCATAACTCGGTGGTGGTTCAATATCAGTATTATTTATATCTAATACCTCATTCACTGCATCAACTACCATACCACTTATCCGTGTTGAATTTTCTGTTTCTAATTCCACAACAATAATCGATGTTCGCTCATCATAGTTTCTCTCTTCCAAACCAAATTTAAGTCTCAAATCTATTATAGGTATAATCTTTCCTCTAAGGTTTATTACACCTTTAACAAATTTAGGTTGTCTAGGCACCTCTGTAATTTGCATCATTCCAATTATTTCCTTTACTTTAAGTATAGGAATTGCATAACCTTCCTTTTCCAACTCAAATGTCAAATACTTATTCTCTTGTACTGCCAATTAAATCACCCCAATTTCCTTATATAATATATCGTTTTTAACAACTTAAAATCTATTAACTCATCAATAATTAATAATACACCATATTATCGATTTTTCATTGCGTTATATTAACCAATATTATAATATAGGTTAATATATTGACTACACTAATTTTTATTATCCTTACATTATTAAACCAAAAAAAAGCCTAAACCCCCATCAATACAAGTTTCTAAGCATAAATTTTATTATTTTCACACTATAAATCATGCATTATTCCATACTTGTCCAACTGTTTTTCAATCCAATATTTACCGCTTTATATTAGTATAATACACTGCATCATAAAAGTAAAAAGTTTTTAATATCTCTGTATCAAATATTATTAAAACAGTTACCTAACAAGTATTATAATTCCATATTTTTTAGTCATAATAATTATTGATATAGTGAGATATTCACTTCACCACTTATTACAACACCTTGCTAAAAAAGCTCAATATTTTTATCAATAATTTCAGCCGTATCTTTTTGTGTTTTTCTTATCGTTCTTAGTTATAAAATTAATCTCAGTTTATTTTTCTAACAATAAATAACTGAACACTTCCAAATCCACCGACTATTTTACGGTCATATTTACAACCCGTCTTTTCAATAAGACTTCCAATATCCTTCATAATATCCCCACACAACTCAATAAACCTGACAATATAGTACCCAAAAAAATTGCGATTTGGTGGGTAATCATAATCAAGCAGCAACAAAATGCCATCTTTTTTTAAGGTACGAAGCATTTCCAAAATCGCCTTTTCTCCATCTGGATAACCCGAAAATGCCATAGTATTAATTATTGTATCAAAATATTCATCTGGATATGGCATGCTTTCAACATTACCACTTATAATATCAACTTTTTTATTGCATTTCTCCATTTTAATCTTTGCCCGCTTGACCATTGTTTCATTATAATCTAAGCCATATAACTGTTTATTCGCTGGAAGTTTTGATAATAAATATGCTGGTCCAAAAGATATATCGATAATTCTTTCCCCCTGAACAAAAGGCAAAACCGAGCACAACCATTTTTTCCATAATGGAAATACCACCATAAAAACATCATACATCTTTGCATACCTAGTATATATTTTGTCCATCTCTTTGGTATATTCAATGCTTTTATTCGGACGCGTAGTATAGGTGATTTTTTTTATTGGAACTTTAAACATACTTATCTCCTTATACTTAAATTTATTCTATTATTTCTTTTTAAATCTTAGTGTATAATAAAAGAAGTTACCCAATTTTTTCTCTAGTAAAAATCCATGCTTAATAACTCTTTTTATAAGTCGTTTTTCCAAAGGATAATCAGGATCGACAAAGAATTCACTAAACGCCAAAATTCCATCAGCTTTTAATACACGATAAAGTTCCTTTATTGCTCTGTCAACATCAGGAATTTCACCAATAACAGCAATCATATATATCAAGTCAAATGAGTTATCATCAAATGGCAATGCATAAACATCTGCCACCATCGGTGTAATATTAGCTATATTATTAATTTCTATCTGCTGTTTTACACTACTAATCACTTTTTCACTAATATCTATTGTAGTAATATGTCCACATTCTCCAACAACCTTGCCCGCAGCAAACGTATATGTTGCACCGCCTGGTCCTACTTCCAACACTTTCATGCCAGATTCAATACCATGTCTACATGCAGCTTCATAAGGAGACTGCATCTTATGGCGAAGAGGACTATCGATAATCTTTGTTAGAAATGCAGGTATGGGAAATTTATAAAAATGACGGATAATGCGCACAAGCGTATGGTATACAACCAAAACAGCAAATATATATACCAAAATTATAAGCAACGTTTTCAAAATTCACATACCTCCTTATATTAAGTCACATATGTTTAATAATATATTAACATAGTTTTAAAAACATATCATAAAAAATATGCTAAAAACCTTGAAAACCCTCAAATGCTATAAGTGATGTGGTATTATATCTAATAAGCTTAAAAAACAGTTTATTAAAGTTTAAAACCTTATCAAAATTTCTATGATAATAGATAGATCGATAAATAGATAAAATCAGAGTTAAGAAGGAAAAGAAAATGGTATTATGTTCAGCAGAAAACATTACGAAAAATTATAGCGAAGTAGCATTATTAAACAACGTTTCTCTTTATATGAGTAAAGGCGATAAAATAGGTGTTGTTGGAATAAACGGAGCAGGAAAATCTACTTTTCTAAAAATCATCGCAGGCGAAGAGACATCAGAGTCAGGAATTGTTTCAAAATTAGGTGGTGTAAAGATCAGCTATTTGCCCCAAAATCCTATCTTTGAAGAACACTTAACAATATTAGAACAGGTGTTTAAAGGTGCCTCAAAAGCATTCAAAGATTTAAAAGTTTATGAAGCAAAAACAATTCTTACTAAGCTTGGTATTGAGGACTTTGATAAAGATGTCAGCCTATTGTCTGGTGGAGAAAAAAAGCGTGTGGCGATTGCGAGTGCTCTTATCAATCCAAGTGACATATTAATTTTAGATGAACCAACAAACCATATTGACAACGAAATTGTTGCATGGTTAGAAAATTATCTTTTAAAATACACTGGTGCTATCTTGATGGTAACACACGATCGATATTTTCTTGATCGTGTTACAAATAGAATAATCGAAATTGACAATGGTTCTCTCTACAATTATGATGCAAATTATTCAAAGTTTTTGGATATGAAAGCTCAGCGTGAGGAAATGGATCAGGGATCTGAACGCAAACGAAAGAGTTTTTTAAGAAGAGAACTCGAATGGATTAAGCAAGGACCCAAAGCACGCGGTACCAAAAGCAAAGCGAGAATAGAACGCTTTGAAGCGCTAAGGGATAAGCAAGGTCCTGCCACCCAACAAAAACTGGATGTCAGTTCAGTAACCACGCGCCTCGGTAATAAAACGGTGCATATCGATGATGTATCTAAGAGTTTTGACGGCAAACAAATGATAAAAGATTTCGAATATAATCTGTTACGAGATGACAGAATAGGCATAATTGGTAAAAACGGATGTGGCAAATCAACATTGTTAAAGATGATAACAGGACAAGTCATACCTGACAGCGGTACTATCGATATCGGCAGTACCGTCAAGTTCGGATATTATTCACAAGAATGTGAGCAGATGGATACATCCCTTAGAGTTATCGACTATATCAAAAACATTGCCGAGAACATCGTCACGGTTGATGGCGTAATTACTGCTTCAAAGATGCTGGAAAAATTTCTTTTCCCTGCTGATCAACAGTGGAATACTATAAGTCGATTATCTGGAGGCGAGAGAAGGCGATTGCTTCTTTTAAGTACAATTATGGAGGCGCCCAATATTCTTCTTTTGGATGAACCTACCAACGATCTTGACATTATGACATTAATTATACTAGAAGATTATTTGAAAAGCTTTAAAGGTGCTGTCATCGTTGTTTCCCATGATCGCTATTTTTTAGATAAAGTGGTGGATAAAATCTTTGCCTTTCAAGATGACGGAACTCTAAAACAATATCTTGGTGGCTATTCCGATTATTTTAAGCAATATAAACCTATTGTTAATAATAAGAAAGATATAAAGCCAATTGAAAAGAAATCCATCCCCAACGCTCAACCACAAGATGATAAATTGACCAAAACAAAGTTTACTTATAGAGAGCAACAGGATTACCAAGAGATCGATAATATAATCGCTAATTTAGAGGAACAGCTAGATCTAATAAACAAGGATATTGAAAAGCAAACTAGCGACTATGTACTCTTAGAAGAGTTGTCAAACAAGAAATCAGAGATCGAATTAGAGTTGAATGAAAAAATGGACAGATGGATCTATCTAAATGAATTGGCAGATATAATTTCACAAAACAAGAAGAATAATCAGTAAAATTGCAATAGTAACAGTTGTATTAATTTTTTCCACTGTATATATTGTATTCATTCTACATTTTATAAGTGCCATCGTTTTTTCCCTTTTCAAAAGTAAGTATACGCTAACTTTGATGTCAATATTTGGG
>JMSV01000059.1_pt1 | contig 21292 bp, 23 predicted proteins | sample 179021 | NCBI WGS metagenome assembly JMSV01 (sample SAMN02769581, study PRJNA246767) | bioreactor metagenome | isolation source: Culture-2 Bioreactor Bmz derived from microbial biomass from the upper 2 cm... | place: Germany: Bremen | collected day 87 after inoculation | reverse complement strand
AGGTATTGAACATCACTTATTTTTCTTTGATGATATTAAGGAATTTAAGGATAAACAAGAAGGAGCAAGACCACATTCTAGTATTCAAAGGGGTCTATGTAGTTATACTTTCTTTGATAAAGAAAGCAAAACCCATGCAACTATAACAAATATGATGGGCATTATACTCTTTACATTATATAATAAAGGAGAAGACGAATATTGGGAGAATACAGAAATAATAAATGAAGAAGGCATAATAAAGGCCGAAAATCAAGCATTTCAAAGTGTTTGTGCTGGTGAACTGACCTCAATTATGAATGGTGCGAGCGACAAAAATTCTTTATTAAGCAAAAATCAAGAAAATAAAATTCGTGAAAGAATGACCAAGGACAAGTCGGGTTTTAAAAGATCTAAAAGTTATGAATCTTTAAAGAAAGATTTTGAGCTGTAATAACCCAGAAATAATGTTTGTATCACATTTGTTTTAATGCCTTTATATAAAAAAGACTGAATTTCAGTCTTTTTTGTTTTGAAGCGATTTTATAATCTAAGGCTTTACAAGTTATTACATCTATACAATTGAAGATTTGACGAGAAACCATAACTATAAATTTACATTGAAAAAATAAAGGAGTGCAATGAAAATGAGCAATAAAAACATAATACTAACATCGAGCGAGCAAAACTCGCTCACTGAAATTTTACTGACAGAAAAGACTGACAGAATTAAACACAATCGTGAATATGAAACCATTGATAGTGTCCTTAGCAAAGTTAGTGATAGAGTGACCTATGTAAAAAAACAGTCACCACATATTAGCTTGTTCAACGGCACTAATCATTTTGAAATTCATAAAGGTGGTATATTGCAATCTGAGCATGGGAAGTTTACAGTCCAAGATATTAAAGATCAATCTATTAAAGTAAATGGCAGGTGGCATCATAAATCTGAATTTGAGCCTGCGTTTGTTCTAAAAGAAAAAGGCAGAGATAAAGGTATACAGAGATGAAAAAACCTAAAAATATGATGATGACCACAATTATGTGGTTTTTTTTATATCTATTTATTATGTGGTTTGCATTAATGGTTGCAACAAATTATCAAGAAGATATGTCTATCATAGACATGCTTCCAACTCTTATCCATTCATTTGATAATCCCTATAATATAACAATCAATGAACACTCGCTAAAATATTGTGGTGTATTCACTCTTTTATATGGTGTGGGTGTTTCTATGTATTATTCAAGTGAAGCTAAAAGGCGAATTGGTGAGGAACATGGTTCTGCTAGTTTTGCGAATCCAAAAGCGGTAAATAAACAGTTTTCTCAAAATAAGTTATCAGATAGGTTGTTTACACAAAATGTAGGGTTAGGCATGAATGCAAGAAAACATAGAAGAAATCTAAATACCATTGTTATCGGTGGTAGCGGTGCAGGTAAAACAAGGTTTTATGCTAAACCCAATATCATGCAATGCAATTCATCTTTTGTAATTACTGATCCAAAAGGCGAAACACTTGCAAGTTTGGGGAATTTGCTTTTAGAAAAAGGGTATAATATCAGAATTTTAGACCTTGTTGATTTTAATCGGTCAGATGGATACAACCCGTTTGATTATATTCGTGATGACAAGGACGTTATCAAGCTAATTAATAATTTAATTAGAAATACTACACCCAAAGGCTCTTCAAATCATGACCCATTTTGGGAAAAATCTGAAACTGCGTTACTACAAGCTTTAATGTTCTACCTTATCAGTGAAGCACCAAAAGAGGAACAAAACTTCTCTATGGTAATGACTATGCTTGAATATGCCGAGGTCAAGGAAGAACAAGAAGACCATATAAGCCCCCTGGACTTATTGTTTATGGCATTGGAAGTTGAAAAGCCAAATTGTATAGCATGTAAACAATACTCTGTGTTTAAACAAGCAAGTGGTAAAACTGCGAAGTCTATTTTGGTATCAACTGCGGTTAGGCTTGCTACATTTAATTTGGAGCAGATTAAAAGCATCACAGATCATGATGAAATGAGCATCCAATCCCTTGGAGAAGAAAAAACTGCTCTTTTTGCAATTATTCCTGATAACGACACCTCTTTTAACTATTTGGTCGGGATGCTATATACTCAAATTTTTATTGAGCTATATTATCAAGCCGATAAGGTTCATGGCGGTAGATTACCTACTCCAGTACATTTTGTACTCGATGAATTTGCAAATGTTGCACTTCCTGAAGACTTTGAAAAATGTCTTGCTACAATGCGTTCTCGTGAAATTTATGCATCCATCATCATCCAGAACTTAGCACAGTTAAAAGACCTTTTCAAAGGTAGTCAGAACACTTGGGAGACGATTTTGGGTAATTGTGACAGCCTACTATATCTTGGTGGAAATGAGCAGTCAACGCACAAATACATTTCGGAGCTTCTTGGAAAAGAAACAATTCAAACTAGATCATATGGTCATAGCAAAGGACGCAATGGTTCATATACTACTAACAAGCAATATGCAGGAAGAGAGCTTTTAACCCAAGATGAAGTAAGGCTAATTGATAATGATTATGCCTTACTTTTTATTAGAGGTGCTAAGGCGATTTGGGATAAAAAATATTATCTACTCGGGCATAGAAACATATCACTAACTACTGATGGTCAAAGGAGGTGGATGGATTTTAAAGACCGAAGCTATGTGAATGTTCCTTATATACATAAAGAAGAAAGTAAAAATAACATTATTCAAACACAAGATTTTATACAATCTTTTAATTTTGAAAATGCTCACAACTTCATCATTATTGATGAAAACTAATTACATTTTGAAAGGTAATAACAATTATGAAAGAAAGTAATAACTTATTAAAAAGAAGAAACAGAAAATCAAAAATATTTATGATGATGGTAGCAATGTTTGCCGTTATGACAATAACTTCAACTGCCTTTGCAGCTGATCCTATTGCGGTAGTCACTAATCTATCGACTTTTATTTTCAGCTTAATAAGAGCAATCGGTATGATTATCTTAGCTTTTGGTATTGTCCAAGTAGGTTTGTCACTCAAGTCACATGATCCATCGCAAAGGGCGAATGGATTTATGACACTAGCGGGTGGCGTAATTATCATGTTCGCAGAAGACATTCTAAATATTATAACTAGCTAATTCTAAGTAACCACTAACCACCCAATTGTTTTTGGGTGGTTAATATTTCAAAGAACGGAGGTGTTATTATCAACACAACGGATAACTTAGAACTTGCCATAGAACTATGGAATAACAAGCTAACAGAAATATGGTCTTTACTAACGCAATCGCCAGTAACATTTAAGGGCGGTTCGATATGGAACATTATTGTAGGAATAAATGGAGCTTTAGAAGCGATTGGAATCGCATTGTTGGTGTTATTTTTCTTGTCAGGAGTTGTTAAACAAACAACAAATTTTCATGAGATAAAAAGACCAGAAGTTGCCCTGCGGCTATTTATTCGCTTTGCAATAGCTAAAGGTATGGTTACTTGGGGTATGGATATTATGGTTGGTCTATTTAACATTGGACAAGGCATTATTACAAAAGTAGCAGGAAGTTTGGGTTCGGCAAATCAGGCGGTTTTGCCAGCAGAGGTTACAAGTGCGGTTAGCAACCTAGTCCTATTTGAAAAATTCACACCTTGGGTTTTGTCGCTTATCGCACTTCTGGTGATTACAGTAATGTCATTTATTATGCTACTTACCGTGTATTCACGCTTTTTTAAGTTATATATGTATACAGCTCTTGCACCAATTCCACTTAGTACATTCGCAGGTGAGGGAACACAAAGTGTTGGTGTGTCTTTTTTAAAGGCTTATGCAGGTGTTTGTTTGGAGGGTGCTGTTATTATTCTAGCCTGCGTTATTTTCTCTGCCTTTGCAAGCTCACCACCGAGTATTGATGCGAGTTTGCCACCAACGAAGATTGTATTTAACTATATGGGAACACTTATCTTTAACCTATTTGTATTGGTTGGTATGGTTAAATCTGCGGATAGGCTCTGTAAAGAAATGATGGGACTATAACGAGTCCTTAAAGTTTAGAAAACTGATATATTCTATTACTTTTTTACGGTTTTCTTCACTTAATGGTTTAAACAAATTAACAATAGAATTATCACTAGCATCAATATCTATCGCCAATGTTTCTGCAAGTAATTCATTAGGAGTGATTTCAAGTGCATTTGCTATGCCAATGACGGACGTAGCTTTAATATCTTTTGCTTTCCCTCTTTCAATTAGAGAAATGGTTCTATAATCTAGGTTTGCTTTTTCAGCCAATTCTTCCTGTGTTAAACCTTTATCAGTACGGTAATTTTTAATTTTAATGCCGATAGACAATATATCCATTTTAAACTCCTAAACTTATGATATGAAAATAGTATAGGAATTATTAGCGTAATTACACCTATTATAATAGAATTAACCATTGTATTAGTTGCAAATTTCCATTATTATGTTTATGCAGGTAGTGACTTTACTATATCACTTGTTATTCCTTGTAATGAATTTAATATATTCTTGAACATTGATACGCTGTTCAGAGGTTAGAGGTTTTAGCATTAGAAATAGTATATCATCATCAACAAATTCTTGTTTCACTAGTTCATCTAATAGTAAGTCGTTGGGTGTAACGTTTAATGCTTTTGCTATTCGTAAAACGGTACTTACCTTTATATCACTCCCCTCACATAATTCAATTCTCGAAATTGTGCGAGGTTCTAAATCTGTTTTTTCAGCTAATTTAGCGATCGACCAACCTTTGGTCAACCTAAGAGTTTTAATTTTATTTGCGACATTTATATAATCCATATCTACTGCTCCTTTTTAAAAGATAATCATAGAAACAGATTACCTTATTAGATATGAATGCAAAATGCACTACATGACATAAAATGAATTTCATTACATATATAATATGAATTATAATACAAATAATGAATTGCATGCAGAAAGGATTGAATTATGAAAATTGAACAATTTGGATGTGCCTTTGCAGGGCTGAGAGAAAGTAAGATTCCATATGCTGTTACGAGTAAAGAACATGAACGATTAGAAAAAGTATTAAATGATGAAATAGTTGAAGTGGTGAGAGATGGTGCTGTAAATTTTTATTTTAGTGCACAAAACGGTATCGACAACTTATCCGCTTTGCTTACATTGAATATCCGAAATGAAATTGGTGGCACAATGTATTTACATTTAGTATTACCCTATCGTACAATAAGTAGTGGTTTTTCTTTATTGCAAAAAGATAATTATGACACTGTATATACTAATTGTGATACGGTCACTTGCTTGAATGAAGATTACCACAGAAATTGTTTTAGAGAGTGTAATCAATATAGAGTAGATCATAGTCAATATATGATTGCTGTTTGGGATGGAAACGCAAGAAGTGGTACATCAATGTCAATTAATATGGCAAAAAAGAAAGGCATGGATATACGCATTATCAATCCGTTGACATATGAAGTTGAAAGGATACAAGCTAAAATGCCACTGGAAAAATTGATAAATAAATAGTATAACGAAATTAAATAATTGGGTTTGTAAGTGTAGATAATTGTATTTTAAAGAGTTAGAGCGTAGGATGTGTATCGCATGCTAGGCTCTTTTGTTTTGCCAAAAAACAGTAGATTTATGAGGACTTTTTTAACAAAAGAAAGGAAACTTTAATGAATGAAACAGTAATTATAATTATATTAGCTAGTTTGATTTTCATATTAGCAATAATATTTATACCACTTTTAGTTTGTATGTTAAGAGATTGAAAATACGTTTAAGGAGAGAGATATGGAAATAAAAATACCAAGAGAAGTGAGAAAATATCATGAAGCCATCTTTTTCGGCTTGTCAATAAGGCAGTTTATATGTAGTGTTGTAGCAATCGGTGTATCTGTGGTTGCATATTTTTATTTAAAAGATTTTTTAGGAACAGAAGGAGTAACTTGGATATGTGTTTTTGTTGCATTTCCTACGGCTTCTTTAGGGTTTATCACATATCATGGCATGAACCTAGAGAACTTCATATGGGCATATCTAAAGTCTGAGTGGCTTATGCCAAAAAGATTGATTTTTGCCTCTGACAATTATATGTACCTATTGTATCAAATAAATTTAAAAACAAGTAAGAAAGGAAGAAATAAAAGACTTAAGCGTAAAAATAAAGGAGAGTAATATATGTCTAATACGTTTAGAAAAATACGAAAAGCAGAAAAAGAAAGTTTTAAAGTCCCAAAAACTGTACAGAATGCCATCCCAATTAACAAGATTTATGAGGATGGCATTTTCCGTGTAGGCAAGAATTTTTCAAAATCATACAAGTTTACAGATATAAATTATAGGGTTGCATCTAAGAAGGATCAGTTAAGTATGTTCATGAAATATTGCGATCTGCTAAATACTTTGCCAGTAAGCTGTATAAGTAAAATCACGATTAACAATAGAACACTGAATCAAAAGGACTTTAGTGAAAGGATATTGATGGATATGCAGGGAAACTATTTAGATGCATACCGACAAGAATATAATGATATGCTTACATCGAAAGCTATGCAATCCACTAATAATATGGTTCAGGAAAAGTACATCACAATTTCAACATCGAAAAAAAATATTGTTGATGCTAGAGTATTTTTTAACCGTATCACATCAGAGCTTACAACACATTACGCAAAGCTATCTAGCAATATCGAAGCGTTGGATTGTACTGAACGTTTGAAAGTATTCCATGATTTTTATAGACTTGGAGAGGATCAGGATTTCAACTTTGAGCTTAAACGCACCATTAAAAAAGGACATGATTTTAAAGATAGTATTTGTCCATCGGTTATGGAGTTTGATAAGAACCATATCAAGATAGGCAACAAGTACTGTCGGACTTTTTACATTCGTGAGTTTGCAACATTTATTAAAGATGAGATGATTACTGAGTTTGCCGATTTGCCTAAAAACCTTATGCTATCTATTGATATGTTGCCTATTCCAACCGATGAAGCTGTAAAAATAATTCAGAACCTCATTCTTGGTGCAGAAACAGACAAAGCTCGGTTTACAAGAAAGCAAAGTGATAATGGGAACTTTACAGCTAATATTCCTTACGACCTTGAACAAAGGATTAAGGAATTACAAGAGTTTATGGATGACTTAACTACTCGTGACCAACGGATGTTATTTGCGACAATCAATCTAACTATTGCATCCAATAGTTTAAAGGAATTGGAGCAGGATACCGAAAGCATCCAGTCTATTGCAAGAAAATATCTTTGCGATTTCACCTCTTTAACCTTTCAACAGATGGATGGTATATATACTTCATTACCTTTTGGTTTGCATAAACTTCCTAATACATGGAGAACACTAACAACAGAAAGTACAGCGGTTTTGATGCCCTTTGCTACACAAGAAATTCAGCATCATAACGGTATTTACTACGGACTAAACTTTATATCTAAAAATATGATTATTGCAGACAGGCGTGAATTGATGAATGCTAACGGCTTTGTTCTTGGTGTTAGTGGTAGCGGTAAGTCCTTTAAGGCTAAAGAAGAAATGTCCAATTTAATGTTGAGGGATGATGTTGATATTATTGTTATCGATCCAGAAAGGGAATACAGGTCACTTTTTAAATCTATGGGTGGTGAAGTGATAGAGATTTCAGCAAGCTCAAATACACATATCAATGCCATGGATATGGGAAAAAACTATTCAGATGAAGATAACCCTGTAATTTTAAAATCGCAGTTTATTATGTCGCTTTGTGAGCAACAGATGGGTAAAGGGAATGTATCACCATATGACAAATCGATTATAGACCGTTGTGCATCAAGGGTTTATAGTGAGTATATCTTAAATGGATTTAAAGGTGAGCCACCAACATTAAAAGAGTTCAGACAAGAGTTATTATGCCAACTCGAAGATGAGGCAAAAAGATTAGCACTTGCAATTGAGATTTTCACAGACGGTACACTCTCAACCTTTGCACAGCAAACTAATGTCAACGTAGATAGTCAGTATGTCGTTTATGACATAAAGGATTTAGGAAAACAACTTAGAGAAGTTGGTATGCTTGTTGTCCTCGATAATATCTATAACAGGATTACCGAAAATCGGAACAAGGGCAGACAGACATTTGTATATATAGATGAAATATATTTGATGTTCAAAAATGAGTATTCCTCAGATTTTTTATCAATGCTGTGGAAGCGTATTCGTAAATATGGTGGATGCATGACTGGAATAACTCAAAATGTTGGTGATCTACTACAATCTCATTATGCCCAAACCATGCTTGCAAACTCCGAGTTTTTAATTCTTATGAATCAAGCACCTACGGATAGAATAAAACTTGCTGAATTGCTCAATATCAGTGATACTCAATTGTCGCATATCACCGATAATGCTAATCAAGGTCAAGGACTATTAAAGTTTGGTGGTTCGATCGTCCCATTTGAGGACAATTTTCCAAAGAACACACAACTATATCGCTTGATGACAACTAATCCATCTGAGAAGTTTGAGTAATATAATCAGCTTATTATATACATAAGAATAATAAGCATTTATATTATTAAAGGACGGATACTCAATTTTATCCGTCCTTTTGTATTTATTCATCTTCTACATATTCAAAAATATCTTGAACATTACATTTTAGAGCTTTGCACAATGCGTTGATCTGTTCTATTTCAATTCTCACAGTTTCTTCATAGTACATTTTTGAAATTGTTGCAGGTCTAATACTCGTCAACTTAGAAAGTTGCTTTTGTGTCATTTTATGCTTACCGAGCAATTCTGATATTTTAATTCTTACCATATTAGACCTCTCTTAGTTGGATTATATCAATTTACATAATTAGAAAAAGGTAATAGAAAGAATACTACCCCTAAAGTAATATAATGCTACACAAAAGTAATTATATGTGCTAAAATTATATGTAATATATGGTATTATTATATTAATAATGTATTTTAGGATGATTATGATATATGCAGAGTAAAAAAAGAAAATAAGTAGGTAAGGTGAAATTTGCGGAAATAAAAAGCATAATTGATTCACTTGACGTATATTATTGCCAATAGATGCATGATAGTCTTCAAATAGGAGAATTAATTTATATAAAGAAATGATAGATTTTAGACTAGCACAGGAGAAATACAAAAATTATTTATTTTTCAAATTAGACAATAATATTCAAGAAAAGATTACCCGACAGTCAGCTATTAATGAATCTGAATATATTTATTTGCTTTATTTGCATCTAAAGAAAGATATGAGTATCGACCAGATTTCTAAGAAAGAAGAAATAAGAAAAGATAAAGTTAATAGAAGATTACTACGAGCCGAAAAGCTATTACATGCTGTAATTAAAAATATCACAAGTAATGGTAGTAATGAATGTAAAATTAAACCTACTTACATATTGTTTGATGAAGTATTAGATATTTATGAGATGGTGGATTACGAAATTGAGAATGAACAAGATTTATTTGAATTAGGTGAGCATATAGAATATGAAAAGATTGTTGATGAGATAATAAGAAAAGCTGAAAAAATAGTTGAAGTACCATAAACAAAATTCGATAGGGGTTTGCATATGAAAGATGTCTTGATATTGAAGAGAGAAGATTATGATTTTGATAAATACTTATCCGATTTGAATAGGATATTTTCTCCACATGAAGTACATTATGACCTTGCATTTACGACTGAAAACGCTTTGGACATGCTACATAACAATAAGTATGATGTTATTCTTGTCGGATATGTGTTAAAAGGTTTTCTTGATGATGGATTATCATTTATTCGTCAGTTTCGGGAGCAAGATAATCATACCAAGGTAATACTACATACCTGTTTAAAAGAATATAGAGAGAAACGTAAGTACGACTACGAAACATGCGACCCTTATGATTATTTAGATAATCAAAAAGATATCTTTAAGAAATATTTAAACTGGTAATTGATTTGTGTAATTTTCTATTATTCTCTATTTTATAAACATCAACCCCTAAATGATACGATATTATTTGGGGGTTTTTAATATTGGATGATAGCGGGATTAGGTTTTTGTTGTGCGAAAATTCTGCAATTTCAGATAATAAAGCGTTAACTACAACATTTAAGAACTGTTTTACAACATGTATCAATAAGAAGACTAGTTTATATAGTAAGATGTAATCTAGACATAATGCGGCTTTTCTATATTGAAGGCAGAAGAAGAATGATTTTGTACAAAGGCACACTAGTAGCAATACTAGCTCGCAAAGCATGAAGTCCTATAGGGATGGTTCGGCTACTACAAGATTTTTTTTGGTTTACTAAATAAATTGGAATGAAAGAGAATATATATCAATCCATTAATTTAGTAATAAATATTAATTAAATTTATGGGGGTAAATTTATGAAGAGTTATATGAAACAAATAGTAAGTTGGGCGATAATACTTTTTCTAATGATAAGTATAGTCCCGTTTCAAGTATTTGCAACTTCAACTAATACGTACTACAACTATGAAGAAGGCATTTATAACGAACAATTTGGAGCAGAGTTTTATGACTTGGTTGCAGTGGATAAATTACAAGAATTAGTAGATTCTGCAAACCTTAGCACTTTTAGTGCAACTGACATTGCTGGATTGTTTACTCAAGGCACTTTTACAACAACATATGCAACTGACATAACTGCCATTGGCATAGATACATTAGAAGATTTGATTTCTGCCTATGAAACAACTGTGGGTAGTGAATATTTATTTAGCTCATTTTTAAGCAGTTCTAGTACCTTTGAAACAAAATATAAGATCGCTGTTTTCTTACAAGCTCTATTAGAGTCAGAGACACTTTCCGATGACGAAATAAAATTAGTGGATGAAATTATCATTTACTTTGACTATGCAAATGAACTTGTTTGTCAAAATACTGGTGCAATTCTAAGATTTTGTGTTTCAAACAACAGTACAAGCACAGCTGGACCGACCTTAGCAAATGCCGTACAATCGTATGATACAGCCAAAACTTATGTTGGCACGGGTCAAATTATCACAATGATGAGTAGCTATAAAAATTGTTATGATTATCTGCTTCTCGGTCTAACAGCAGAGAGCATAACACTTAGTGATACATTATTTGAGGACGAATCAGATGCAGATGGTGATGAATTGACAAACGGATTCGAATTTGCTAATCGAATGAACCCATATGATACTGATACAGATAATGACGGAATAGATGACAATATAGAAATAGCATCTTATCCAAAATGTGATCCAACATTAGTCGATACAGATAGTGATGGAATGAACGATTTGCAAGAGGATACAGATGAAGACGGACTTGTTAATTCTTCTGAGTTGACATACGGGACATTGATTAATGAAATTGATTCTGACAATGATGGGCTTGGAGATGGATTTGAAGTCAATACTTTTGGGTCTGATCCAACTAATTCCGATTCAGATGAAGATGGGTTAATTGATGGTGACGAGTTTGTATTAGGGACAAACCCTAACAACACTGACACTGACGGAGATGGCACATTAGATAATGCAGAAATATATCAACAAACCTTGACTGAGACGATTGCTGAAGAAGACAATCCTGAAGTGTTATCAGTTTCAGTTGACTTAGAGATAAGTGATAACATTAATACTAGCACCTATATACACAGCCTGAGTGATATTGACGTTAAATATTCTAATATGGTTGGACTAATTGGAGCTCCTATAAGTATTGAAACTGACTCAGCGTTTAATACAGCAACAATAACTTTTTCTTATGATGAAGCAGAACTAGGTGGAACTAATGAGAATGATTTGAAAATTATGTGGTATAATGAAGAAGACAATATATATGAGTATACCAGTTCAGTAGTTGATACTACAAACAATACTGTTAGTGTCGATACTACACATTTTAGTGAATACTTCATGGTGGATTATGTACTATGGCATGCACATTGGGGTCAAATAATCGACTACAAGAAAAGACCTGCGGACTCAACTTATTCAAATGATATCAGTCCAAACTTAGAAGTTATTTTAGCAATTGATGGCTCATCTAGTATGCTTACTCTAGATCCAGGTGGAGTGAGAAAAACAGTTTCCAAGGATTTTGTAGATGCATTATACACAGAGGATTATGTAAGTGTGCTAGATTTTGATTATTTCGGTGTAATCAACCCTGCATTAACCCATGATAAAGATTTAGCAAAAACAGCAATTGATAATATAAGCTCATCTAGCTTGCAGATGCTTAGCGGAGGAATGTTAAAATGTAACAGTTCATTTATATCTTTGCATAGTAATGGTGTCATACCTGAGGAAAATAATAAAAAAGTTGTAATTTTATTAAAAGGCACAGGTGGAATTTTTCCTTATCAATCCCATTATGATGCAATTGACGAGCAGATTACTCGTGCTATGGATAACGATATTATTTATTATACAATATCGTTAGTTGATCAAGCAGATGCTGTTTGGATGAGTAAAATTGCACAAGAAACAGGTGGAGAACATTATTACGCTTCTAGCACTGCAGATTTAGCAGAAATTTTTAATGAATTAGAAGATAAACTTATTAACACTTGGGATGAACATCTTAATGATACAGATGAAGATGGTTTGAATAATGCGTTTGAAATTATGGGAATGGTCACTGAAAAGGGTGAATTGGTGTATTCTGATCCTGAGGTTGCAGATAGTGATGGCGATGGATTAAGCGATAGTGAAGAAATGGGGATACCTAGTCTATACAAAGATATTAATGGTAATGTTATTGAAGGGACGGAAAAATTTATATCTAGCACTGATACATACAATACTGACACAGATGATGATGGTGTCGAAGATAATGTTGATAGTAATCCAGAATCGCAAATACCACAATCATTTGTGATATATGATAAGCCAAAAGATCCAAATGATGGTAAAAACAATCAACACGCTCCTGATATGGATGTGGGTGATTTTACTTTTGCAGATATTTTGAGTATAAACCCTATATTTTTACCTGAACTCGCTTTAGCAACTAATGGGAATAGTGATCTTTTATTTCATAATATGGCAACTATGTGTTCAAACTTATTCATTCGTGAACCACTAATGGAATTAGTAATGCTTGATATGGTGGAAAAATTCAAAAATGGAGAAAATAGTACATATTATAGCAATTCGCTTATAACAAATAAGGTGAAAAGGCATCCAACTACGAAAACTTATACTGATAAGGTTGTGGAAAAACTCCATAAGGAAATAAAGATTTCAAAAGGTGACTGGTCTAAATTAAACTATGATTATAGTATTAATGATAATAAGACACCATTATATCTTGAGATAGCCAATAACACTACAGAACCAGCCTTTAGTAGAATTTTTGACCAAACTGTTAATGGTTTATCAATTCTAGTCCACGATACGGTAGGGAGTGAAATAAGTATTAATAACTATACTTATAATGAAGACACCAACGAATATAGTGGAGACTTGAATTTTAAGTTTTATGACCACTTTGGCTTAGATGTAGATGATGTAAATGATACAGATGAATTCAAAATGTATCTTAGTGGGTTTAGGTCTTGGTTTATTCTTCAACACTATGATGGATTTAATCAAGAATTTGTACCTTTTATAACTGAGATGGAATTTGATATACCGTTTGAAGGAGATTTGGATGAATAAACCACTGATTAAAAACAAAACAGTTGTTTTGATAATTCTATTTATTTTGAGCATTCTTATGGGATGTAATAGCGCCCCATCAGAAGTGGCAGACCCCGTCGAAATCATTAAAATTGAAGATGAAAGCTTTAATTATGAGTACGGCTTAGATAGTATTACTGTAGATAGACACTTTATGATATTAAATGTGAATGAAGAGGATCATGAGAAATTAAGAAAACTGATAGAGGATTTTTTAAAAGACAACAATAGTTATTTTGAAGAAAAATCATATGCATTAGATGAAAAAACTATGCTTAGATATAATCAAGAAGATATAAATTTTGATTATAGAGCTTGGTTTTATCGAGAAAGTAAAGACCTGTTAAGAGACTGGGAACCTAGTTCTGGTCTATTCAGTATTGATACGCTTCGTAATCACAAAGACGATTTTATAGTAATTGCTTCATGGGATGAAAGTGTTGATAATATTAGATATCAAATTATGCAAAAAAGTACAAGGAGAAGAAACTATGGACAAACATTGAAAGAATATTATTATACAAATGACATTTTAACAAAGATAATAATTAATGATATAACTGATTATACTAAAAGTGAGTTCGTATATCCAGATGATGATGAGGATGGGATAAGTAATAAAGATGAGTTAGAATTAGGCACTGATCCAGAAAATGTTGCTAAATAGGTATTAAAAAACTAAATTTAATAAATGAAGAAGAAATGGTTTTATATCATTTCTTTTTTTATTTGGAAAGGAAAAACAATGAAAGAACCAAAGACGAAAATAGCTTATACCAACCCTAAAATTTTAGATAAATCAGTTAAGGTTGTTAATAAAACCAAAAAGACAATCAAAGGTGTGAGCGAACACATCCCAAATGTTGATAGCAAAGATGCTAACAATTATGCAACTGAGCAAACAACTGAACTTGCAGGATTAACATTAGAGAAAGGTTATCGTGCTGTTGAGGACGTAACAAGAAAAATAGTTAATAAAGGTTATGACAAAATAAAAGAGCATGAAGATAATAAGCGTTCATCTAATAGACAGGATTATCAAGATAGAGGCAATTATACTTCACATGACAAAGCTGAAACCTTTAAACCAAAAACAAAAGAGCAATCGCAAGAAGCTTCTACTACTCGAAGTAATTCCAGTAGTTACTCAGCTAAGTCAAACGACAAAAGCCAAACTATGGTTAAGGATGATTATCCAAAATCAAAAAAACAAGTCATTCAAAAACAAAGCGATTATGCAAAACGTAATTTTATAAAATATAAACATGATAAAGCAGTACAAACAAAAGAAATCAACATTAACCAATCTATACAATCATCCAATGATGCAAAAACAAATCTGCTGAAAACGAGAAATAAAAAATTCAACCCTAAAAATAGAGCTTATTTTAAAGTAAAAAAAAGGACTAAGCGAATTAGCAAATCTGTAAAGCAAACGAAAAAGACTATTAAAACAGCACAGAGAACAGTAAAGCAATCTGCAAAAACAGTCAAGTATACTGCAAAGACTGCTAGTCAGCTTTTTATTAGGGCAAAACAGGTTGCAAGAGCTACATACACAACGATTAAAGCATCAATAAAGGCAACCATTACAATGATAAAGGCATTAGTTTCGGCTACAAAAGCACTCGTAGCATTTATTGTTGCAGGTGGATGGGTTGCTGTTATAATCATTGTTTTACTCGCTCTCATTATGCTTATATTACAATCACCTTTTGGTATGTTCTTTAATGATGGAGATGATACAACAATGTCGATTTCAGATTGTGTTGTGCAGCTTGAAAGCGAATATGCAAATAAGATAACTGAAATAATTGCTGAAGCAGGAGATGTAACTGAAATAAGATATAGTGGGGACAGTGATGCAGATACACTAAAGCCATATAATATGATCGATGTTCTTGGTGTTTTTGCGGTTAAAATTAACCTAGATGAAGATAACCCGATGGATTTGTTGGTTATGAACGAGCAGAAATATAATATTCTACAAGACATTTTTTGGAATATGAATAGTATTGATTACACTATTGAGCAAATAGTGCCTGATGAACCTATCCCAACACCGTCACCCACACCATCATCTGATCCTGAAGCTACTCCTGAACCAACTCCTGAGCCTGAAATGGCTTTAGTGATATCAGTTACAGCATTAAGTTATCAAGATGGTGCAGAGAATTATCACTTTGGCAATAAAAAGATGCAGATATTGGAGGAATTAATGAGTGCAGAATATTATCCATATTTCATGGAGCTTTGTGGTATGAGTTCATTTGTTGGATTGACTCCTGAACAAATTAATAACCTTGTTAATGACTTACCAGTTGGAACGAAAGGTGCTGAAATAGTTAGTCATGCTATAACTAGGTTAGGTCATCCATATAGCCAACCCAAAAGAGGGATGGAAAACTATGTTGATTGCTCATATTTAACAAGATGGGCGTACCAAGAAGCAGGAGTGTCACATTTCACCGCAGGTACTGCTGCAGAGCAAACACGTTACTGCATTGATAATGGACTTGCCATTTCATATGCTGATTTGCAAGCAGGAGATTTAATCTTTTGGTCTTTTAAACCAAATGGTAGGTTTATGAATGTTACGCACACAGGGCTATATGTTGGTGATGGGATGATAATTGATGCTTCATTTAGTAGAGGTATGGTTGTTTACCGACCAATATTTAGCGTAAGTAAAATAGTTGCGTGTGCTAGACCACACGTTAGATAAGAAAGGAATAATAAAAAATGATTAAAAAAAGAATCAAAATGATGAATAAAGTGAAGTTAGCGATTGGAATTATAACAATCGCTTTTTTGATTGTTATGTGCATTGTAGCTATAACTTCAACAAGCGTTGAGAAATTCAACCCCAATGAGCTTGTTATGGGCATAATTGAGGAAACAATAGATAATCATGATTCAAAGGCTGAAACAAGCAATGAAGTTGTTATGCAGGAAGTGATTACAGAAGATATCGATGATGTAGAAATTAAGTCTACTTCAATGTTTGAAGCATCAAATTCGCTAAAATCAAATCAGATAGCAGAAATAACCATAGTTACAGATAAAAAGACAAAAACATATGAAATTATGACTGGTATTGATGAAAAAACATTAAAGAGGAATATTGGGCACTTGCCATCTTCAACAATGCCAAATGAAATTGGTAATTGTGTTCTTATGGGGCATAGAGATACCGATTTCAAAATACTCAAATACGCTGAAATCGGAGATGACTTCTACATCACTATGGATGATGATACATCATTTAAATATACTGTAAGCTCAATTAGAATTATTGAAAACGATGAACGGCTGACTTTTATATCAACAAGTGAACCAACTCTTACTTTAGTAACATGTTATCCATTTAGATACACTGGTCACGCTCCACAGAAGTATGAGGTTAAACTAGACATAGATAAATAATTTTACAAAACAAAATAATGCTGTTTTCAACATATTTATGTATGATTAGTTCATTATTCTATACATTACTTAAATCATTTGTTACTGTTTATTACTTAAAAAAGAAGTTTGTATTTTCATTTACAGGGGAAACAGTATGAACAAGATATGCATCGTAATAATTTGCTTAGAAGATTAAACAGTTGATAAAACAGATAATAAATTTAAGCTTGTGAATTAGTATTTTCACACAGCTTATTTTTTTTGTGCATATTATTCTAAAATATAACTACAAAATGTTAGCACATCCTGCTGACATTTTTTTATTGTTGATATACCTTGAATGTTATAACTTCTTAGCGAATATTGTTAGTTCAAGTCGCTTATGCCGTTGTAGAGCACCACCCTTTCAAATTTTTTTACTACAAGTGAAAGATTTGAAAGGAGAATTTTATGAAGAAAAGATATAGCGAACAATTTGTTAAACTATCAATTGGAAATGAAAAATATAAAGTAACAGTAAATATGCTTAAAGTTATAGAAATGTGTAGACAGAGAGGAGAAGATATTGATGATGTGCTGATGCTAGAAATATATGATATGGAAAACTCTATGCTAAATGATGATAGAAATTTTTCAGATAACAATAAATCAATTAATAGATTCCCAAACTATGCATTTAAAACACAATCAGCAGAAAATGAAGTAATTAGAAACCTTACATATGGTCAACTAGATGATTATTTGGTTGGTTGTACTGATTTACAACGTGATAGATTTCTAAAAAACAAATATTACGGCTATTCAATTGAGCAAATAGCTAAAAGCGAAAATGTATGTAAAATTAATGTGAGTAGAAGTATTTCTATTGCTAAAAAGAAATTTATTGAAAATGCAAATAAACAGTAACTTAGTGTCTATACCATATTTCAGGGGCGTTTAGCCCCTGTTCTTTTATTTTTATGGTTAATGTTTTAAATATTATCACTAGACACGATTCATTGCTAATAAATAATATTATTGAATTTGAAACAGCAACGCTTATTAAAAACAGCTTGCTGATAGGATATTTATGCAATAAATAATTCATATGCCAAATCATTTTTACATAAAAATAACTGATTATACTAAGTACATAGTTTAATCAGTCATTTAATGTTTATTATTTAAACATCTATTACTTTATACTGCTAACAACCTCATGCAACTCCAGCTTCAATATCTGAACTACTCCAATATCTCGATTAGCTGAATCTGCATCATCAATCAACTCATCGATTTCAGAATTGTAAGCATAAAATATATCCTCTAAACCAGCACCAATTTCTAAACCAAGTTTCTCTAAAGCTTTCTTCTCACCAATATATAAAACAGGAACACCTTTGGCAAGCTCAGTTTCACCATTAAAGCTAAACACCACATAGTCCTTATATTCAGTTATCTTAGTATAAGTATACCAATACTCAGTAAGCTCTAAGCTAAACCCTAGTTTGTCATTAACATACTCTGCTCCAATCTCTTGAGCATTTACAGTCACACCCTTATCTTGATCCAAAGTTTCTTCTGCCACCGCTTCCTTATTCTTTTTACATGAAACAGAAAACAGCACACACACTATTAGCACAATAGCTAATATCTTTCTCATAATTTATCCCTCTTACAATTATTTATATCATACCCATTGCTACCATTAATACAGCAAACAATATCCAAGCTAAGACAACAACACCCAAACTCAGCATTATTTTACCTATCGTCTTCATCTTCGGATTCACGCTTGTCCTAACACAAATCATTGCTCCACCAAATCCAATCAAAAACGGCAACCCACCACCCATCGCAACGATTGGAATAAGTATACACAGTACAGCAAATACCCAGCTCCACCACGGCACTTTACCAATGGGATGATATTCCTTACCACTATCCAAATAAACCCCATCAACCGCTAAACCTGTCTTTGAGCCTACACGAATAAATCGTATCTCTTTATCCCCAATCATTATAGGCACATCTATACCAGCCATGGATTGGAATCCTTTGCTTTTAATCTCAGTTTCATCACCATTTATGCTTAAGATTCCTTTTCCTGTCCATACATTGGTTTTATATGTTATTTCATAACTAGTTCCTTCGTTTTCTATTTTCCATTGTTTAATTTTCGACATTATTCTCTCCTTATTATCAAATTACAATTATTTATATTGTGCATTATTTTTCTAAATATAGCTTTTAAGAAAGGCTAAATATTTAGTGCGATAAATCATGCAAAGCTCTATATCCTCTCCTCCATCACCAAACCTAAACACAATATCCCCACAATCCATATTGATACAAAGTTTGGCAAAATCTATACTTCCATGATTATATTTTATACTAGCTCTTATCTGATTTTGCAGTAAATCTTCTACTATTTCTCCTTCTTTGATATATATGTTTCTTGATGCTATAATTGTAGCTATCTGTGGATATCTGTGCATTATTTGCAATGCAGTATTCAAATCATTTAAATAAAATTTTGCAATACCAGAATAAGTAGTGTTATTTTCAAATTCATATGCAATTTCCTGGTTTTTATCAAAATTATTCAAATCCCATTTTTGATTCAATAATTTCCACACTTTCTTATAATGGCTTATTTTTGACGCAGAGTGTTTTACTTCAATATTAATATTCAGATATAATTCATATTCATTCAATTCCTTGATTGAGAATATATTTTTTATTTCTTCGTTACAAAAATCTAAAAACAACATTCTATTTTCTAAACCACACGCCAACGAAGCATTCAAACCGATTGCACTAAACTTATCGTTCCCATTAAGAAATAGGTTTTCATATTTATGAAAAAATCCAAAGTATTCTATGGCTTCCTCATGCAATTCACTCCAACATTTCAAATTATAATTCTCCTTAAACTAATAGTCATAATGATTTCCAAACATATCATTAAAGTGGTTTCCTCTATTTTGGAGAGGATCATCTAGAAATTCATGTCCAAAATGTTCTAAAATCTTTTTATCACCAAATGTGTACTCCCTACCAGGTATGCTTTTACCCGACTTATCAAATGCAGGAGTGACTTTTGATGGCTGTTCATTAACAGGTATACCACTCGCCCTTTTTGCTTCTTTAAATGCACCGCTTCTACCAGCACCATCTGGAGAAAAGTTCTCTGGAGGTTGACCGTTTCCAGATTTTACTTTATCCTTATAATTTGGTTTTATGCCATCAGAAGTATCATCACAACTATTATGCACTAGAACACTTAGATTGCCAACATAATAAGTATGGAAACCCTCAACTTCAAAGTTGTAAACTTTAACTGGCCCGGACGTGTATTGAATCTCAACCGATTCAACTATTGCTTCTCTTCCTGATAGCAGCTGTACTTGCCAGCCTTCTTGAAGATCAGCAGCTGTAATCCAGCCTTGACTATTAACCCAAAACGGATGCTCTTCCGTAGTTAGTATTTCTTCTCCATCTATAACAAGCCTTATAAGCTTATCCTTTTCTATAATAAAGGTTTGAACAACTTTCTTAAACCCTTTTTCTCCAGTTTCTGGGTTTTCAGAGTAAACTTTGTCTCCAGCTTTTATATTTTCAATAGCTTTCTGACCATTATAGGTTGCAACAACGGTTCCTGCAACAAAACAGCTTCTCTTAAGTGCTTCTCCAAGCTTTGCTCCAACATAAAACGAAACTCCAGTCGTAATACCATCAGTAATTACTTTCTTAGGATCAACGCTTCCTGTTCCAACCAGTTGTGTAATAGCACTATTCCCAGCACCTACTCCAGACATAATTCCACTAGCTTTTGCTATCGACAACGCCTTTCCAGCAACTTGACTACCAATACCAGCAGATGCACCACCTAATATTGCACCACCTATTGCATCAGCAGCATATTCTCTAAATGGATCATTTATTTCACCATCATCAAATTTATCAGTCACCAGTTTACTTCCAATTGCAGATGCACCACCTACAGCAGCACCAACTGCTGCTGCCATTAACGGAGTCGCAGCTCCACATGTTGCTATTGTAACAGCAGCACCAGCGACAACTATTCCAGCTTTGATCCAATTTTCTGGTTTCTTTGCTTCTTCTACTATTTTACTTCCAACATTAGCCGCAATCTGTTTGATGCCGCCTTTTTCTTCTACTTTATCACAAAGCTTA